>JGI24712J26585_10004368_pt1 | contig 10774 bp, 10 predicted proteins | sample BioPla3DNA2_FD_26585 | JGI IMG/M metagenome (IMG submission 26585)
CCTTTGTAATTAATAATATTATTATTTTTCTTTATAATAATATGTCCAAGAATCATAAATTTAAAAGGCTACCTTCAATAATAGGTAGTCTTTTATAGGCAGGCATAGTGAATGGATTCTATTGACTGATATTGCATTATATAGCAGCTGATGCAATAATATAAATTGCATCAATATGCATGAAGCGCATGATTGGATGTACTCACATATTATTCAATAATATGCTACACAAATAGTAGTACTCGCGCCGATAGCACATTCCCAAAGACCTTGCTCCCGATACAAAAGCAGGGTCTTTTTCTTTTTACGATGCTTAGTAACTAAAAAAGTCTGGGAAATAATCGCCAGACCTTTTAAACTTTATTGGATTTGTTCAGGAGATCAACTGCCGCTGGCCAAGTACTTGTTAACAAGGGATTCCAGCTTTACAGCCGTTTCGTATCTTTGATTGATCAGCGCAAGGGTTTCAGCGTCGCCGGCGTATTTTTTGAAGGCGGGCTCAAATCTCTTTTTTATGCTGACTGTGTTCCCCCCTGCTGTCAGCTTGTCCGCCAGACAGACAATACCCGCCTCGGTTATCTCTTCGGTATTTATTTCCTCGCCCATATGGACAGCCACAATTTCCGCCTCCCGGAAAAGGCCCAAGCCTTCGAGATATTCCTTTCCCTTTTCGGCATGACGTTTTTCGGTGCGGCACACATCGTGGAGCAGACCCGCCCGGTAGCAAAGGGACACATCCAGGTCAAAGCCTTTTTTATTAAGGTCAGTGGCAAGTTTTTTTGCTGTATTGGCAACTGCCTTACAGTGGTTTATCACCCGCTCCGGCTGGCCGCTGTTTTCCAGAATATTTAAGCAATACAGCTCTAATTCATTATCGGACAAAGCTATACACCTCTTTTATTCTTTTAAAGCTTAACTCGCTATATGTAATATGAGCAAAAGGGGACAATTTTGCCGTTGTCGTAAACATGCAGGCTGCACCTGCGGAGGCGGGTTATATCCAGATTATACGCGTCCTGAAAGGCCATGCCGGTTATTGTGAATCCATGGGTTTTTACACGGGACAAAAAAGCGTCCATGCTGCTCATATCCAAATTGTCGGATATGGGCGTACCGTCACGTTTCCAGCGCCTTGATACAAAACGGCGGTTTCTGAGCGCCTCCTCGGAGGACGGTTCTGAACAGCAGCTGTTTTGGTTATCCGACTGTGTAAGAGCCAGCAGCTTGTCCGGAAGCACCACAAAGTCGCCGTGAAAGCCGCATCTGGGATGGTCACAACAGGATGGGGCTAAATCTTTGGTTTTAACAAGACCGTTTGTCTGGACCTCTATGGCGGTAACTATCTCCGGCAGGGTAATCCTGTCGCTGTTTTTTGGAGTCTGCGGATATCTGCCAAAATAACTGACAGGCTGGAAGTGTACTCCGCGCACTGCCGGTGAGTTTTCAATCGCAAACTTTATGATATCTCCGATTTGATTGTCATTTACTCCTGGAACTATGGTAGGCACAAGGGTGACGCCTATATTAAATTCATCGCAGACGCGAATAGCATCCAGCTTTTTCTGCAGCAGCGGTCTGTTACGCAGCTTTTTATAAACGTGGTCATCCAGCCCGTCAAATTGCATAAATACGAAGGACAGGCCGGCATCGGCCAGCTTTTTTGTAAAAGCCCTGTCCTCACCCAGCCTTATCCCGTTGGAATTGAGCTGGATAGAATCGCATCCCGCCCTTTTGGCGGCCGCAACTATTTCGGGCAAGTCGTCCCTAACTGTGGGCTCTCCCCCTGAGAGCTGTAAAAAGCTTCGACCGTCCCTGACAAGCTCACGGAATATTTTATAGAGCTCGTCGGGAGTTTTTTCGTTCTCCCGGTGGCCGTCTTCACTCTCGGCGAAACAGAAGCTGCAGTGTAGATTGCAGCGGGATGTCACCTCTATAAGAACGCAGCAGGTGGATTGAAGATGGCGTGAGCATAGCCCGCAAGCGGAGGGGCAGGGAGGCGGTGAATCTTCTGCGGGTGACTTATATTTGTCCCAATCCGTAAGCTCAGGCGCGCCTCGCCATACCACGGTACTGTAGCTGCCGTGCTCATCACAGAATTTTTCCATATACCACCCGGAGCTTTTTTTAACCAACCGGGCGGCTATCTGCTTTTTACAGACGGGACATATGCTGAGTGTGGAGCGAAATGGAGTTATTTTTACTTTCATATTCATCATCTCCCTTTATTCGCCGACTGATCTATTACCGTAACGGAGCCATTTGTGGGGTTGAGCCTGTCCATCGCCCATTGAATATCCTTATCCATAAGATTCCCGTATAGGACTTTTATTACTCCTGAATGAGTTACAATTATTATATCTGGGTTTTCGTCCTGCCTCAGAATATCCGAAACACAGTCGAGAACCCTGTATTGAAGGTCGTAAAAGTTTTCGGCCTTTGTGTCGGGCTTGTATGTGAGAAGATTTTTTCCCCTTTTTTCATATTCATCGGGGTATCTGCTTTTTATGTCCGATATATAACGGCCGTCCCAGGCTCCAAGGGATATTTCACGCAGACCCGGTAGGGTACATAATTTAATACCTCCCAACCCCTGACTAATCAGCTCTGCCGTCCGGGAAGCTCTTTTAAGGTCGCTCGTATACAGTATGTCCGCCTTTGGGTCATATTTTTTAAGCTCCTTCGACGCTCCTATAGCCTGGGCGCTTCCCTCCTCGTCAAGGGGTGGATCATATTGTCCCATGAATATTTTTTCCCTGTGTCTGACGGTTCTCCCGTGACGTATTAATATGAAGCGCCTGTCTTCTGCCAGTTTTAAAAACTCTCCTGTATTTGAGCCTTTTTCATAAAATGAAAGCAGCTTCTCATAGGCTTCCGGTGTATCCATATCCAGTACAATGCCCTCTAAATGGGTATCAAGGCGAATCATCCCGGGTTCATACTTTGAAGTTATACCCTTTAGCCCCATGTCTCCGTTATGTGTTTCTATCTCATAAAAAAAATTTGAAGGTATCCATAAGGGGTGGCCTTTTTTGCCCCTATAGATGGGAACTATGAAGCGGTTTCTTTCCGATTTTGCCAGACTGAGCATTTGCTTTACAACCTCAGCCGGGATGAGAGGACAGTCAACGGGTGCCAAAAATACGCCTTGAGCGGTTTTGGAGAAGTGTCTTATACCGGACAGAACAGAGGAAAACATACCCCTGTCGTATTCAGAGTTATATATCTCCGTGGCGCCCTCGGCTTCAATTACGGGCTTTAACTTGTCGCGCAAATACCCAGTAACAACACCAATTTCCTCAATTCCCGCTTTTCTGAACTGCCTGATTAGGCGAACCACAGCCGGGAGCCCGCCTATGGGCAGCAGAGGCTTGAAGGCGCCCATTCTGGATGAATAGCCTGCGGCTAATATTATGGCGGCGGGTTGGAAGCTGGTTTTCATTTGTGCCCCCCTTTCGTCACATAAGCGGCGGCAGTTGCTATGTGATATATCCCTTTTTGATTTTTCTGTCGCCCACCCTGCCCAGAAGCTTCAGGACGGAACCGCAGGGGCAGTCCCTTGTCAGCAGGCGGCTGAAATCCCCGGTCCTGTATCGGATAAACGGCATCCCGCGTCTCGTCAGGGTGGTGAAGACAATTTCACCCTCCTGGCCATCAGGCTGAGGCATGCCTGTTTCGGGGTCAATTATCTCAATATATATGTCCCCTTCCCGGATATGGTATCCCAGGTTTTCGGGGTCTTTAAGCTGTTCACGGCAACTGACGGCGCAACCGAACCCCATCTCCGTCATACCGTAGTGCTCGAATACTTCCGCGCCCCATGCCGCGCCTATTGATTTCCTGCTTTGTGTGGATACGTATTCTGCGCTCAAAAGAACGCTTTTAATCCCCGGTCTTGTTAACTCCGAGTTTTCCAGATAGAAATCTGCCAGACTTTTAATAACGGAGGTTGGGCCGGCAAGAGAAGTAACCTTTTCGCTGAGAAACAGGTTGGCCAGCAATTGGGGATCTCCGTGGGCTTCAAACAGGGTAAGGGATCTCGCNCCAATTCGTTCAAGGCCTTTGCGCAGGAGATCCCCCACGGAGCCGGGTGTTTTTGCGGGAAAAAGTATGCCCACGGTATCCGAGCCGTCCACGAGAAGACGCATACCATGATGAAAAAAATCAATACAGAGCTCCTGGTCTTCCTGGGTGAAAAAGACCCTCTTACTGGGTCCGGTGCTGCCGCTGGTGGGCAGGGATACAATTCTGCTTATCTCCCCGGGAGAGGCGCAGAGCATTTTCAGAGGATTGTCCAGCAAATCATCGGGGGTGGTGAAAGGAAGGTATGCCATCTCATTAAGGCTGCTCAGGCATACTTTTCCGAACCGTTCACGGAAAAAAGGTGAGCTGTTATGGGTAAGCTCAAAGACACGGTTCAAGGCCTTGAGCTGCCACATTTCCAGAGCACGGCGGTTAAGCGGCTTCCCGGCAAGCCCGATTTTTTCAGCAATCCATTTATCCAGTATAGGTGTATTGAAATCCTGTTTCATATACTAAGCTCGCTATTCCGGCAGTATTAAAGACAAGCTGCTTTATTTCTCACAAAATTTTTATGTGGCAAAAGGAGCGTCAGTGGCGGTCGGAGGCAGGTTTTATATTCTTTTGGCTACAAGAAGAAAATATCCGGTGTTTTTATTATAGTTTACATTGCAAAACTTTTTAACGTCTGCGCCCTCCGGAAGCCTCGCCTTCCACATATTCTCAAAAGAGCCGTAATCCATCAAAATTTGAGCTATGTAGTTTTTCAGCTCCTGGGTTTTATCTTCCCATGCAATCAGCTTAAATCCTGCCTGATTCAGGCATTTTATCAGGGGCTCCTTTAGGAATAGCCCCCCATAAAGGCAGGAAGAGGAGAATTGATTTCCTTGCTCTGCCGTCACAGGGCTGCGATTAAGCATATACAGGTCGCTGATAGCCAGCTTTCCCCCGGGTTTAAGTATATTATATAAGTCCTGTAAATACCGTGGATGATTTGGGAACAGGGAAAAGGAGCACTCCATATAAGCCCCGTCAAAGGACGATGGCGGAAAACTTAATGAATATCCATCGCATTTTTGGATTTGAAGCCTTGGGTTTCTTTCAATGGCCCTTTTTATCATATCGCAGCTTAAATCGCAGCCGCTCACATCAAAACCGTAGCTGTCAATAAGATATTCCATTGTCGCGCCTTCTCCGCAGCCTATGTCCAGAATGCGATCATGTTTTTTGAAGCCGCAGAGCTCAATGGCCCGGTCAGTTATCCTTTTTCCACCGGGGTGAAAGCAGTTCATGCCTCAGCCTCCTCTCCGTATACTCAAAAGCGTATGACGCCACAAAGCCAAAACCTATAAGCCGGCAAAAAAGCCCGGTCACTGGCTCCGCAGCGGTAGTTTTAGCGGAGTATAGGCGAGTAAATTACATATGTCAATTATGTATTATATCAGCATAAATTGCAAGTGAAAATGGCTGCCTGCACCGGATTATTGTTTCTGCCGGGATATTTAAAGGGGCGGATTTCCGCCCCTTTCTTATGGTTTGAATACTTTGTGATATCTTTATGCGCCCACAATATGGCTGAAGTTATCAACCACCTGGCCAAAAGCCCTTATTGCCTTGCCGGCCATACGCTTTCCGCTTTTTTTCTTAGGCGCCATTGCCATACCCAGAGCGATTCCCGCAGCAATTCCAATTCCCATACCCTTAACAAAGCCGGTATTTGTCATTTTCAGAACCTCTCTTCAATTTATATGTTCCGTTTTATTATCTCCATTGTTTCGGAAAATAACTTGCCAAAAATTTGTCGCTGGTTTATACTGAAAGTCAAAAATTGCGATAGACGAAAGGATGTAATCCCGTGCTGGAAATAAAAAACGGAAATGTTATAGATCCCGTCAGTGGAACAATCGAAGTGCGGGATATCTTCATTCAAAACGGGTGTATTGTCTCAAAGACCGGCAGCAGACCCGAAAAGACGATAGATGCCTCCGGCTTTTACGTGGCGCCCGGATTGGTGGACATTCATGTTCATTTCAGGGACCCCGGGTATGAGTATAAGGAAGACATTTATTCGGGAGCCCTGGCTGCGGCAGCCGGTGGGTTTACGACTGTTGCCTGTATGGCAAATACAAATCCCGTTTTGGACAGTCCCGAGCTGATTGAATATGTTCTTAATAAATCTTCAAAAACAGATATCAATGTTTTTCCGATTGCAGCGGTAACGAAGGGGCAAAGAGGAGAGTGTCTGACCGATTTTGGCGCCCTGAAGGGGGCTGGAGCATGCGCCCTCTCCGATGACGGGGTTCCGGTTTCAAATGCCGGGCTTATGCTGGAAGCATTGAGGGCCGCCGGCGGACTGGGGCTTATAATAGTTTCCCACAGCGAGGATGCCCATATGACAGACGGCAGAGCCGTTAATGAAGGCAGCATATCTCAGAGGCTGGACATTGGCGGCAGGCCGTCCGTTGCAGAGGAGTATATGGTGGCGCGAGATGCCATGCTGGCGGAGTACGCGGGAGCGGGTATTCATATAGCCCATGTTAGCACGGCAGGCTCCGTTGACATAATACGCGAATTTAAGAAAAGGGGCGTCAATATCAGCTGCGAGACCTGTCCCCAGTATTTTACTTTTACCCAGGAAGAGGTTTTGAAAAAAGGAGCGATGGCAAAGGTTTTTCCGCCCCTCAGGACCGAAAGGGACAGAGAGGCTGTTATTGCCGGGCTATGTGACGGAACAATCGATATAATAGCGTCAGACCACGCGCCCCACAGCAGTGAAGAGAAGGCTTTGGGTTTGGCGGACGCTCCGGGAGGTATGATAGGGCTGGAAACCTCGCTGGCGGCGGCGCTTTCCGCCCTGTATCACACGGGGAGAATGCCTCTGGCTGAAATAATTCGAAAAATGACGGTCAATCCTTCAAACCGCCTGAATTTACCGGCAGGCGGCATTGCCATTGGTGACAGGGCTGACTTAGTTATTTTTGATTTAGACCGTGAATGGATTGTGAATTCCGATAAATTTCATTCAAAGAGCCGGAACACTCCCTTTTCCGGCATGAAGCTGAAGGGACGGGTGGAGTTCACCATAAGCGGGGGAAAGGTAGTGTATCAGTCAGATAATAGCCGGTTCTCATAACCGCTCATAAATTATGAAGATTTGCATATATTCCGAACAGAAAGAAAACATATAAAGGGGCGAAGAGTCATGTCTATGGACGTTTTGATAGATAAAATAATTGAAAAGAAAAACCCGTCGGTTATAGGCTTGGATCCCCGGCCTGAATATATACCCCCCCATATAATGAAAAAGCATATTTCTGAAAAAGGCGAAACCCTTGAAGCCGCCGCAGACGCTTATTTTGAGTTTAACCGGGGACTTATTGATGCAATATGGGAGGTTGTACCGGCTGTTAAGCCCCAGGCGGCCTTTTACGAGCTCTTAGGCCCCCCGGGTGTGGAGGCTTTCAGAAGGACGGCAGCCTACGCAAAGTCCAAAGGCCTTTACGTTATTGGGGATATTAAACGAAATGACATCGGCTCCACAGCTCAGGCTTACAGCGAAGCTTATCTTGGGGCCGTGAAAATAGGCGACACCCTGCATAAGGCCTTTGACTGCGACAGTGTGACTGTGAGTGGGTATCTCGGCTCGGATGGGATAAAGCCTTTTTTGGATGTGTGCAAAAGGGAAAAGAAGACGTTGTTTACCCTTGTGAAAACCTCAAACAAGTCCTCTGGAGAGCTTCAGGATTTGGTGACCGGCAAGGGCAGGGTTTATGAGCTTATGGGCAAAATGCTGGAGGACCTGTCAAAGGATACGATGGGCAAATACGGTTATTCAATATGCGGAGCCGTTGTGGGAGCAACATTTCCAAATGAGCTGGTGAGGCTCAGAGGGCTGCTAAAGAACACTTTTTTCCTAGTGCCCGGTTACGGCGCTCAGGGAGGCAGCGCCGCTGATGTGGCCGGTGCCTTTGACAACCGGGGGCTGGGCGCTGTTGTCAATTCCTCCCGGGGGGTAATCTGCGCGTGGATGAAAACAGGATATAACGGGGAGGACTATATGGAAGCGGCGGCCAGAGAGGCTTTGAAAATGAAGGATGATATAACAAAGTATTGTATTTGATGTTCCTATGATGTAAAATACTATTACAATTATTGGGGGGATGAGCATGAAGGATTTGAAGTTTATTTTCAAAATAATAGCCGCGATACTGGTTATAAGCGCGGCGGTATGCACAGTAATGGTGTTCAGAAAGGAACTCACCGAGCTTTTTTCAAACTTCAGGCAGAAGCTTCAGGAGAAAAAAAGCAGCTGCTGTGGGGATTTTGCCGATTTCGACGATGTATAGGAAGATGAATATTCAGCTGAGGGCCGCCGAAAGGCGGCTCCTGTGATTTTCATTGGAATTATCCAAAATGCCTGCTGTGCTGCCAGGACGGGTCTCATAGAGGATTTATTTGTAATTCTCAAGACATATTCAAGAAACCGCAATTTATGCCGAAATATCTTATAGCAGAGATAAAAAGCGGAGGACAAGTATATGTTGCTGACAATAGGCATGATAGTCAAGGATGAGGAGAAGTATCTGGGGAGCTGTCTGGAGGCCCTCAGGCCCATATTGAAAAAGGTGGACAGCGAGCTTATCATAGTGGATACCGGCTCTACGGACAGTACGGTGGATATAGCAAAGAGATATACAAACAAGGTATTTCACTTTGAATGGTGCGATGATTTTGCGGCCGCCAGAAACGCCGCAATGAAAAGGGCAAAGGGCAAGTGGTACATGTCCATCGATGCCGATGAAATTATTGAGGATGCCCAGGGGATTATAGATTTTTTTAATTCGGGAGAGTACAAAAAATACAACGCCGCGTCGTATATAATCAGAAGCTCAAATTATGCAGATTTAAATGCCAGCACGGATTTCAATGCGCTTAGGTTAATTAATATAAAAGATGATTCCTATTATGTAAACGCCGTCCATGAGCGATTTGAAAACATCTACACACCTATAAAATTTCTATCAGTTGTTGCAAAGCACTACGGATATGTAACAGAGAATAATGAAGAACATATAAAGCATAAAATGGACAGAAACCTCAAAATCATGCTGAGAGAACTGGAAAAAAATCCGTCGGACGGCATGATGTATTTTAATATTTGCAATGCCTACAAGCTGTTGAAAGAGAATGAAAAAGCCCTGGAGTACTGCATAAAAGGGCTTGAGATTGCAAAAAAACAAAATGATTCGGTGAAATATATAATTTACGCAAGACTGATTGAAATATATTTCGAATCCGGCGAATATCTTAAAGCTATAAATCTGGCAGACGAATATTTTAATTCAAAAAGCGATAGAATCGGAACCGATATTGATATTTATTTATTAAGGGCTGAATCTCTGTATCAGCTTGGGAAATACCGTGAGGCCATACCTTCATATAAATGCTATCTTGAGGCTTTTTCTGAGTTTAAGAAAGGGCGTCTTAATACTCCGGATACACTGATGCATCCCGTTAATTATGTCGCCGATAAGGATTTTATAACCGGCACCCTGAAACTGGCGAAATCATATTTTGAAACCGGTGAATACATAAAGGCAAAAGAATATTTAAATACAATACCCGCCGGCGATTATCACAAAGATAAGGTTATTTTGTCGTTTTGGCTCAACCTTGAAGTTGGGGTAATGCATAAAACAGACGGATTGTCAGAGTTAGTGCCTTTATATTTAAAACTTGATGATCACTCAAAAAAAAGCATACAGGAACATATAGAAAAGATACTTCAGGAAAACCGGGACAAAATCCTGGAGGAATTTGCAGCAATCGATAACAATGACGATAAGTATTGTGAACTTATGAAGCTGAGAAAGAGCTTTTATGAAGGAAAACTGACTGCTTTTGATATCATGAGTTTTCTTGAAGACCTCGAAGAGATTTCCTTTGAATACGCAGATATTGTCTATTTTGCGCTTAAAAAAGACTTGGATGTAAACATTCTCAACATCGATGCTTATAACATTGAGAAATGCTTTTACAACAACTTCTACTTCCATTTTGACGATTTGACGGAATTATTATACAAAAAATTCGAATCATCTGCTGATGGTTTCAGCATCAACTCAAAACTGTGGATATCGATGGTTTTTTATAGAGAGCTGATATCCGGGAATTTAAAGGAAGAAGACCTGGAAAATTATTTTTCGGCGTACTCAAAACTTTCCTTTTCAGCTATAGGAGATATCTTTAAAGAAGAATTAATCCGAGAGCAGAATCTCCGGTTGATGCCTAAGTCTTTCAGGATGGGATACTATTGCTACCATGCCGTTAAAGCAGCTGAGCGGGGTGATACAAAAGAAAACATCAGATATCTCAGGAAAGCTCTTAAAAGCGATGAAAGGTTAAAGGATACTATTAAAAAGCTTTCAGAGAGAATTGAAAAAAAGCTGAAAAGCAAGGATAAAATTATGTCCGAATATGAGGCTTTAGCCAGGCAGGCCAAGCAGGCCATCGCCAAACTTATAGATGAAGGGAAGGCTATGGAAGCAGAGCAGTTCCTGCATGAATATGAGAAACTAAACCCTAAGGATCCGGATATTCCGAATATAAAGAAAAAACTGAGTTTGGCCCAATATACCTGATAATAAAAACGCGCACCGTTTTGGAGCGGTCAAATAGGGATTTATAATTCCTAAAAAATTCGGCATAGTCGTTGATTTGCGGCTATGCCGTTTTTGGTTTAGTTTGGTAAGTCGAT
>JGI24712J26585_10004369_pt1 | contig 10773 bp, 8 predicted proteins | sample BioPla3DNA2_FD_26585 | JGI IMG/M metagenome (IMG submission 26585)
GCCAAACCGGGGATCTGGCATATCGATGTGGAACTTTATACTGACGAGGAAGACATCCTTGCTGCAAAGGGGTACATAGCAGTACAGATACCAGCCATGGGAAAGCGTACAGGCCGCGTCAGTATGGTTGTGGAAAATGCTGCTCTGTGGGATATCGACCATCCCAATTTGTACAAAGTCAAGGCTATTTTGAGAGAGTTTTCGCAGATACGCGCTGATTCGGAGATAATCGACACTGCAGAAACTCTCTTTGGCATCAGGACTATTTCTGTGGACACTAAAAACGGGTTTATGCTGAATGGACGGTCTCTAAAACTAAAGGGAGGCTGTGTCCATCATACCAATGGCATACTTGGTGCTGCGTCCCTCTATGACTGCGAATACAGAAAGGTAAAGCTTCATAAAGATAATGGCTTCAACGCAATACGCTGCGCACATAACCCGCCGTCACGGGACTTTCTGGAAGCCTGTGACAGACTGGGGGTCATGGTTATTGATGAGGCATTCGACATGTTCCGGATGTCGGGTAATCCAAACGACTACCACGCATATTTTGAGACTCACTGGAAATACGATGTCGAGCAGTTTATCACCAGGGACCGCAATCATCCCTGTATAATTATGTGGTCGGCACTTAATGAAGTTCAGGAGAGATTTGGACTATCCAATGGCTATGCGGTATGCGCCGATGTTGCGGAGCACATCCGGAGGCTGGATGGGACAAGACCGGTAACAGGTGCAGTATGCCTGGCTTTTAATGGTTTGGCAGATGATGAAATGGCAAAGGTGTATGAGTCGTGGAATGAGATGGATGAACTTAAGAAGCAGGGAAACGCCACACTCCAAAACACATATGTACCATATGCAGACATGATATGGGCGTCCAGGACCGAACCATTCGTCGCTCCGCTTGATGTAGTCGGATACAATTATCTGGACTGGCGCTATAAATCGGATCATGAATTGTTTCCGAACAGGATCATACTCGGCACGGAAAGCTTTCCGAAAGATATAGCAACCATATGGCAGCGGGTGGAGGAATGCCCGCATGTTATTGGTGATTTCACATGGACGAGTATGGACTATCTTGGTGAGGCTGGGATAGGCATGACGGCATATGTTTCTCAGACCGATCCTCAGTACAAATTGCCCCCGGCAGAGTTTCCCTGGAGAACGGCATTCTGTGGTGATCTTGATTTGTGCGGACATGGCAGAGCACAGCTTTACCTCAGAAGGGTCGTCTGGGGTTCGGATGAGACGTATATATTTGTCCACGATCCTGCCAACTACGGAAAACGAGAAATCATGAGCCAGTGGGGATTTCCAGAGGGAGCCAGTGAGTGGACATGGAAAGGCTTCGAAGGAGCACCGGTTAGAGTCGATGTCTATACGGCCGGCAGTGAAGCAGAGATTTTTATAAATGGTGAGTCTTGCGGCAGGAAGTCGGCAGGGAAAGCAAATGGCTTCATAGCTTCATTTGATGTTAAATACGTACCGGGTACAATAAAGGCAGTAAGCTATGATCGCAAAGGAGGTAAGTTGTCTGAGTATGAGTTGGTCACAGCAGGTGAAGCGGCGAAGCTGCTGATAGAACTGGAGCAGACAGAGGCTCTTGCAGATGGACGATCCCTTGTTTATGCCAATGTGGTCGTGGCAGACAGTGAGGGAAGGCGTGTGCCCTTTGACGACAGGCTGATCAGGGCAGAGGTCGAAGGTGCCGGTCGACTCATAGCCTTTGGATCAGCCAGACCTGTGACAACAGAAAACTACACCAAAGGGGAATTCACCAGTTACCTCGGAAGGTGCCAGGCGATAATCAGAGCCGGCTATGAGCCTGGCAAGGTCACTCTCAAGGTAAGCTCAGATGGGCTGGGTGAAGCCATTGCGGAGATTGTGACGACGCAGGTTGCCGGGAAGGAGTGACGGTGTTGCTGTGGGAAGTTTATTGAAATCACTTTGTCTTTTTTGCGGCTTGTATGGTAACGACGAATGGCAGCAAAAGAATGAATAGAATTATCCAGATCATGATAAGGCCTCCTGTCTGTTAATTTAAATTTTTGCATGGCGACTAAAACATAGTTCGCAATATGTACCAATTACGACAGTCTCAATCCTTATAGGTAGGCTGAAAAAATGGTCTCTCCACACATGGGGAGAGTGGATTGAAAGTTTCAATTCCTTATAGGTAGACTCAAAACTTGCTCACTGCTCGGGCGTCCACCGGCTGGTCCCATAATTTCAATTCCTTATAGGTAGACTCAAAACGTTTGGTACTTATAATACTTTTCGGGATCTATGGCATTTCAATTCCTTATAGGTAGACTCAAAACGTCGCCTATGCTGTCACGCATACCCATGATTTCACGATTTCAATTCCTTATAGGTAGACTCAAAACCAGCTTCGTTGCCGGAAACGTCGCCCAGCAGGGGTTTGTATTTCAATTCCTTATAGGTAGACTCAAAACTGAGTTGCTCCGCCGTATGTAATGGCGCCGCCCTCATTTCAATTCCTTATAGGTAGACTCAAAACTATCACTAATGACATTAAACCACTATACATATCCCAATTTCAATTCCTTATAGGTAGACTCAAAACATTTTTAGTAAAACATAATAACGATAATAAAAATATATATTTCAATTCCTTATAGGTAGACTCAAAACATATATTTAAGGAGGATACATAATATGGACGATATTATTTCAATTCCTTATAGGTAGACTCAAAACCCGTTTTCCCCGCACAAATAAAGCATCAGGTTTTCGACCGTATTACTTTACAATAATAATATACTACACTTAAAATGGGCAAATCAAGCTTTATTATTGGATTTCGACGGATAATTTGATTTCCGTCGACCTCCCGGCATTTTTACACTATTGGGGGTCGACATTTATAGGAATAGTTCCTGACCTCCTTTTTTTATGCCTATGATTTCGGTTGATGAATATCGAGTGGATCTGAATTGATAAATCAAAACTGAATCTTCATCATCGTTGATTATTCTACGCAATTCAGCTTTTAGTTTGACAAAATCAGCGTTCGAAATATCTCCCTCAAACACAGAATTTTGAACCCAATAGAGATACTTGCGGCAGGTTTTCAAAACCTTTTGAACACGCTTTTCTCCTATATCATAAACCAAAATAACAAACATGTAATCCCTCCATTATAAACTGCTGAACTTCAAATATACTACCAACTGCTCAAAAAAGGTACATATTCTTCTTCTCCCATCAGGTGCTTTTCTATTTTATATAATTCCAATCTGATAAGACGTCGGTAAGATACTTGTTTGCTGAGTTTTTTATAATTGATCGTAGTTTTTAAGCGCTTATCCAGCTCTTGTATAAAAATTTTTTTGCCATTATCATTTAATAGTATTCCCGACAGCTTTTTATTAAAATGTTTCGCAGACAGCATTTTCCTGCCAACCAAAGTAAAGATGACCCTGTCGACAAGTATTGGCTTAAAGATTTCAGCGACATCCAGGTTCAACGTAAATCTCCTGTTATTAGTTGAATGTAGAAAACCGATCCTGGGATCCAGGTGTGTATTGTAGATTTCACTTAGGACCATGGTATAAAGTATTGAATTACCAAAACTTAGCAGAGTATTCATATGGTTTCGGGGTGGTCTTTTTGTTCTGGATTCAAAAACAAAATCAGGGTTCTGTAAAATAATATCAAATGCGCTGTAATAGGCTGCACGAATATTGCCCTCAATGGCCATCAGTTGATCTATGGTTGTATCGGGTGCGATCATGGACCAGTAGCTTTCAATACGGCTGATGTGTTCTTCAAGTTCCGGCTTTCCTCTTGAAGTATAGTATTTAAGAACCTGCAAAATGTTTCTGTAACTACCTTCAACGAATTTCCGGGCAAGGACGGTTCTTTTGCGCTCATCCAGGTAGTGCTCAGCTTGTTTTAATATCATATATCCCGAATTATAGTGCTCTCTTGGGTAGTATGTTCCGGCGTAGTATTCATGATAATTGAAGAAGTGTATCAATATTCCTTTCTGTGTTGCGTATTCAAGAAATTTTTTGCTTACGCTAACTTCACCAAAAACATACAGGTCACTGATGTCTTCTATTGGCAGGTACTTGTTCCCATCTTCATTAAGAAAACATACGGTATTGTCTTTCCTTCTTAATTCACCGTCATTAAATATGTATGCACACTTTCTCAATTAAATCATCCCCTTTTCAATTATTCAAGCCCAGCACAGTTCAGCATAAGCACAGGAATTACAAAAAGGGCATTTTTCAGGCGGTGGCGGCAATGATGTTTCTACCAGTGAAGTAATTTCATCAGTAATCGATATTATTTTTTCCCTTGATTCTTCGTCGAGAATGACGTCAACACGGAGCCTTTCTTCAGGAACCAGCAACTGGCCTGTTGCATGGACGCCTGCTTTTTCCAGCTCATAGAGGTAGAATAGCAGCTGCATTTTGGCACTTTCCATATGCCGCGAAGACTTTTTTATTTCGCCGATGATGACACTGCCGCCTTTGCTCTTGAATAAATCGAACTTCATTCCTCCATATTCAACTTCTTTTTTTTCTCTGGCATACACGTTTATATGAATGAATCGCCCTATGTCGACAGACTGATGCCTCTCATCCGGAACAATAGCTCTTGACATAAGCCAAACTTCCCGCTTGCACACCATATAATACCAGACGTAAGTGCCTGAAACTCTGAAATCCTGCATTTGGACAACCTCCTTTCTTAATATATCAGGCTGTTATCCACGCCTAAGCCAGTAGCCTTATCGTAGTAAAGGTGTAGTTGGTTCCTTTGGACATAATAATAAGAACAATCTTCATCAACGACTGGCCGGTTGTGTTTTTCGAAAAACTTCTCATATGCATTTACAGTGTACTTCGACATCTCACTTCTAATTTGTTTTAGTTTGCTAAGTCTTTCCCATCGGTCCATTTCGTCATTGCTGAGGATCTCTTTATACCTGTTCCATAATATCTGTGCATGCTTGTTTATTTCTATATATACGGGATATTTTAAGAGGTCATCATCTATAAGCTTAAATGCCGAAACAGGCTTGACATCCTGAAGATCGCATTCGCTGAATATGCCTCGGCACATTCCGTTTAGTATTGAAATCGAATCGTCCTGATTTTTAACGCCTGAGCTTAGATTTCTAAAATATTGCTCACAGATAGAATAGATCTCGGATTCCCTGTACTGTTCCTTATCTTCCAGCAAACGCTTGGTTTCTTGCAGGTCGACCTTTGAATGTTTTCCATATATTATTTCTGAGAAGGGTTTCCCGTTGTCTGATACGAGTTGAATGATTATTACAGACCCGCTTTTTTCACCTTCTCGATTGCTTCTGCCCGCACTTTGGACCAGCGAAGGCAAAGGGGCTAAATCTCTGTAGACGACATCAAAATCGACATCAACTCCGGCTTCGATCAGTTGCGTGCTTACTACGATATCATATGCTTTTTTCTTCATTTTTCTAATGCGATATAGACGAAGAACAGGCACTACATGAGTACTGACGAACCCTATCTTCAATTCAGGATACTTTACCTGCAGTTCCGAATAAAGCCGGCGGGCTGATTCTATTGTGTTCAGAATAAAAAGGTACCGTTTTTTGTTTTCATACTTGAATGAATTCACCAGTTCGGAAATAGTCTGTGTTTTTTTCGCCTTGTAATGGAAGCTTATACGATTGAGCTTATGGAAGTATTCGGAGCTGTCTATGAGTGATAAAGCTTCGTTTTCCCTGAATATGGCAGGTTGTGTGGCTGTCATTCCAATAAAATAGGAGTCAAGAAGATTAACATATTGTGAAACCGTTTCGTTGATAAGTTTATGATATTTAAACGGAATTGCCTGGATTTCGTCCATGATGACTATACAATTACTCAGCTTATTGTATTTTCTCTGCTTTTTATTTGTCCATCCGATAAGCGTTTCAAGGAACTGTACAAAGGTGGTGATAATTATTTCACTGTTCCAGCCCTCAAACAGAATATCTGCGCTGTTCTCAGCATATATTTGACTTCCTTCTTCGTCCACCCATTCTGCTGGTGCCAGGTGATGATGCTTAATCAGCATTGAAGAATGGCGATATTGGGGTTCCAGGATTTTCTCCAGCGTCTGCGCATTTTGGTCAATTATGCTCATGAAAGGAAGGGTATATATTATCCGATATAATTTGCCGGTTTCTTTCAAAAGACGATGGCGAAGCACTGATGCAAAATTATAAATTGCAAGCGTTTTGCCCATTCCTGTAGGAAGTGTCAGGAGAAGGATTCTGCTTTCAGACAGATCAAGGTTATTGGCAATTTTGGCAATGCTGTTAAAAGCCTGAGAACGCAGCAGATTAAGAGGTGTTTTTTTATGCCCGATACCTTCCTTCGCCATATAGCCTTTAACATCGATATTATGAGTGCAGCGAGCTGCTTTTGCAGTATCCCCCAGTACTACCCCGGATTTGTCGCTATCAGTAAGAAGCGAGTAAAGTAACTGAAGCTTGTAGTAATAGACAAGGTTAAAACTTTCCTTTTCCCGTTCTTGCCTTAACTTTCTTCTCCACTCTATATAGGCTGTTCTTAAGAAACCTGAAGCACAATGGTAAAGGGAATCTGCATCAAGCGAGAGCAGTTCTTCCGCGATTTTATCATCAAACCCGCATGCCATGAGTGTGTTGTAAAATTTATCCTTATTAATACTGTCCCATTGTCTTTTTAAGTTGATTATCTCGTCGTCGGATGCCAATATTTGCGATGTATCAATGAGGGAGGTCAAATTTGAGTGGTGGTGTACAATAGCCGTAAAAGCAATTAGATTGTCGTACTGATCAGCAAATCCTTTTCTGATCCTGTACCATAGATATATGATGCCGGACAGAAGGGAATGGCTTTTCAGCTTTTTACTACGGCAATAATTGGAGGTATCCCTTATATACTCCTGAAAGAAGGAAGTGGCCTTGCCCAGATCGTGACAAATAAGCATATCTTCAATCAAACCGGGTTCAAACATATGGTAGAGGTTGCCCGGCGACTGGTCCATAAAGTATCTGCCCCACTGACAAGTATCTGCAAGGTGAACTTCCAAAAGCTTTCCATCGGAATGGGAAATCAGGTTTTCCATACGACCGCCTCCTGTGATTCGGCATTTCCCTGAGCGGGCAGGGAGAAGTGATTCCCTGGCGGAATAACCACCAGGGAATCAGGTTAGAAATTGGAATATCATATTGTCCAGTTTATAGGCTGTGCTTGTCCTGAAGCGTGCTTTTTCCGAACTGACAGAAAAAATCGCATCAACATAATCCAATGGCTTGCGGTCATCCCCAAAGGATTTAACAAATCGTTCCTTGCAGTATCTTACTCCTTCAACAATGCCTATCCCTGATTCCGGGTCCAGGCAAGATATCGGAACAGCTGACGCAAATTCTAATAAATCCGGGGAATGTGTAATCTCGGTTGCCTCGCCAAACATAACTGGTACGAAATCAGCCAGAAGCCATGCCAGACCCATGCTCACGGAATAACATGGTTTATGCTGCTTTATCCTGGTGGCAAGGTCCTCAAGCAGCTCCATGTTGCTCATCGTGACAAAAATCAGATACTCAGGATTAACCAGTAGCTCATAACGGGTCGGGGTTCTGGGACCACTTGCGTTTTTTGATGTGGGAATCCAATAGTCACCTTTGGTATTGACAAGATTAATCCCGATGTTTTTCTTCCTAACCGGGCTCACAATGCCAACACCGATTCGCGTTCCTGCTTCCTGAAGTATTTTGTAGTATTTATCTTTTTCAAGCCCCAGAATAGCTCCTATGACTCCCATTATCGCAGTAGGCGGCATGAGAGAATAAGTAACGGGAGAGGTTGTAGTATAATAAGGCCTGAAGTGGCCAAAGTCCCCGAAAAACCTGAAACACAATACTTTCAATTTAAACACATCCTTCCGTTTTAGAAGGTCCGGACCTCTATGCCAAGTTTTTGAATTGCTTCAGGAATATTCACCCCATCCCTGACCGGGAGTCGATCCGCAAGACGAAGCTCAACTTTTTCAATATGCCTTGCATTCGCGCCAAGCTTTTCCAGGAGATCACTGAAATCGATTGCCCCGTCAGCTATGTCCCGTATGATTTCGCCTGGTTTGCCATATGTAAAGGAGATTCCTTTGTCAAGCTCGCCAATATGGAAGTCCCCGTCTTTATAAACTACTCTGATGAGAACTCTTGGAGTCTGGCCGGCTTTTGTACGGGAGATAAGATTCTTCGTTCCGTCCCACATTGCTTTAAGCAGCAGGGCGATTTCGTCTTCGGTGAGACCAGTTGTCTTTGCCGCCCTGTCATTGATGATACCATAGAAAAGGATAAGGCTGTATGGCAGGATATACTCCTGGCGGAATGTTTTGCTGTCTTTTTCTTCCCCACTGGCGAAAGCCCCGGTTCCCTTTACCAATTCACATTTTACAGGGTGCATTGAATAGCCCATTTTAAACTGTACAGGTCCCGTATAGGTTACACTTCCGCTTTTTGTCTTTTTTCCGTATTTGAATTCGAAGGGAAGGGTGCATCCAAAAAGCCTTACATCCAGGCATTTGTTGAGGATAATTTGATTTAGTTGCTTTTCCAGCTCCTGAAAATCTTTGTCTGTATAGCCTTGCATATTCTCAGGAATGAACTGTGCCGCCCTGTATTTACCGTCAGCAAGGCTGCCATCCTCGCGTACGGTGTCCCGGATCAATATTTCGTGGCCACTATTGTATAATTCGTCTCGTATTGTCCTCTTCAACCGGACATCGGTTACAAAATTTATCCCAGTTTCGATGTCGATTCTTGGCTTGTTCAGGTCCATCGGATCGCCATTGGGATTAGCCCATTTCAGGTCATAAATGAAAATTATTTCACTTCTTTTTGCAGTGCCCATTAATTACCCTCCTTGCTATCATCATTTTCTTTCTTTTTAAACTTTGTGTATACTTCCTTTGATAGAGCCATACCAGTAGATATAAAAAAGTTTATCTGGTTTACGGTCAGCGGCCATACGGCTGGTGTTTGCAGCAGCAACCTGGAAATGATGGCTACAATTTGTCTTGAGCTCTCGTAATAGGAGTCATATTCCCGGAGCTTATTGATACACTCATTCAGTAATCCTTCAACATGTTCCTGCCGCATTTTCAGTTCCCTGAGGCGGTTTTGGAATGGTGTACTTTTCAGATTGATGTACTGTACCTCCATCACTTTTGCAGCCAGGGCCCCGATGAGAAACAGCGCGCGCTTTAAGTCTGTATCCATTGACTTTCCGTACCTTTGAAAGAGGTCATCCAGCGGATTTGACATGTCAATCCTCCCTTCGAAATTAATGCAATTGATTTCTGCAAGATATTCAAGGCTGATCAGCGCATTCAGCGCCGTTTGTTTGAATGAAATGTCTGATTCGTTTACAAAACTGTCTCGTATTTCTCTCATGAAGTGGGATAAGAGAAACAGAGGATCGATTCTAACCTGGAGAAAAACGGATCGCGTTATCTCCAGGAAAAATGAATCAAGGTCATTTTTGCGGTTTTTTCTGTCTGATTTCAGAAAGAACTTTCGGATGTAACCGAAGTTGAAACCCTTATCTGCAAGAGAAAAACGGGTGTCAATACTTTTTTTGCCGGAAAAAAGCCTTTTAATGCGAGATGGGTAAATATCATTTAGCTTAAGGAGAATCCTCTCAACCGATCCGGATTGCTCGCTCTGTATGAATAGCAGGTGGAAGCTGTTGATATCGCTGTTTTCTGTAATGATGTCCCATATTTCCAGCGAAGTGGACTGAACACTTTTCTGAGTTTTTTCATTCAATGAAAGTTTCCTGTGTATAATATCTTCGAGTAGTTCGGCCAATTCTTCAAGTGTAGACAATGAGCGAGTGGAAGGTACTAAGTAGTAACTCAGACCATACCACTGAAATTTCAGATTATCCCAGGTGTAAGCTTTGCCTCTCGCAAGGATGGTTTCACAATTTCTGCAAACAGGATAATTCATCCAGACCCTGCTACCGTTGAACCCACCACTGATATTGCCGGGTTTGTCATCGGTGAAAAATTTGAAAACATTGCTTTTTACAATGATTTCTGAGTTTGGATTACCGCACAGGCTGCATGTGCCCAGCCCGACAGCTTCTGATTTTCTGCGAAGTGCTTCGGAATAGCGGTTGAGAACAAAAGGGATGTGAAGCGGAAGCATATTGTCATAGATGATTGTTAAGGCATAGGACCCCTTCTTAAGGTTTAGCTTATCATAGTCGGAAATGATGTCTTTTTCCGAGACGGTCAGGCTCCTGTAAATCTCCTGAATTATGTTCACTTGATTATCGGTGTCGTTTTTTATATTCCCATAGTTTTTAAACCACCCGATGATTTTTACTGAGAGAGTTTTTTCGATTTCCGTTATCTGTGCTGTTGGACTGTAATTGGGTCCCATAGGTGCTTTTTTCTTCAACAGTATTCCCAAAAGTGTTTCCGCGCTGCTTTCCATGATCCTCAGGCCTTTGTACTTCCCATCCCGGTCAAGTTCAATAGCTATGATGCCGTCAAGCTTTACCTTCATGTTCGGCATCAGATCTTCCTCGAGAGGAGTAGACTGCATACCGCGTTTTGCACATAAACCGACCCGGTAGATATCCTGTATCACTTAATCACCTCCTTTCCAACAGTCTGATCAATCCAAAACATTGTGCGTTTTTGCTGCCCAGCCCCGCATCTACAGCCATTTGCAAAAGCGGTTTGGGACCGGAAAGC
>JGI24712J26585_10004377_pt1 | contig 10762 bp, 19 predicted proteins | sample BioPla3DNA2_FD_26585 | JGI IMG/M metagenome (IMG submission 26585)
GCGAACATCCACGTCAGCATAGCGGCGGTGGCATCTAGCGCATCCCTGTACATCGATGGCTGGGATTTTGGGGCAGTGAATGCCAACCACGGGCGGTGGCTCGTTAGAGTCGATCAGACGTCGGATCTGACCGTCAAAAACTCAAGGTACGACGGCCACGGGGCGTTTACGAACTTGATGAAATGCTGGAGTGATACTGGCATAGGGAACATCACCTTGCAAAACTGTGATTTTTATGCTCCGAATTCGGCGGCACTGGGGCTGCAGGGGGTGGCTACGCTTGATAGCAGCCGCATCACAGTCAAGAGGACTATAGCCAGCACCGCACACCTCGTCATGACCAATAACGTCATCACGATACTGGAGGGGGCGGCAGACACCGTCGTGAACATGAGCGGTAGTGTCCAGGGCAGCCTGCAGGCCATCCAAAGCAACGTGTTTATTGGCCCCGGCGGGGCCAATAAGCTGATGAATTACAACGTCGACGGCGGCACAATAACAGTACAGAACAACATTATCACAGGCTTTGGCACGGTTTTTGACGGCCCCAAGGCATACGCACCGGACCACAACATATTGTGGCAAAACACCACAGTATACGCCGGGCAAGCTAGCGACGGGGGTGACAATATCACTGCGGACCCCGACCTAGACGAGGATGGCAAGCCGGGAGACGAGTCACCAGCCTGGGGCGCAGGGGCCATCACGGGACTGGACCACGACATAGTTGGAAACGCCAGACCCTACCCGGGAGATGGGACGGAGTCTATCGGAGCATACGAGCGAGAGTATGTAGCCCCGCCGGACCCCGAGCCCGAGCCACCAAAACCACCTGTGCCTGTGCCTGTGGGGCCCGTGATATATGCGTCAACGCCCGAGGGCTTAGAGATAGGGGGTTTTCCAATCTTTGACGCAACCCCTACCCTGGACGGCGAGCGGGCACTGATGCAGGCCATCGCCCAGGCGCTATTTTCCGACGTCGGCTGGTGGGCGGATGCATACCGGGGCGACAGGATCGGATCCAGGCTACATGAGCTGTACGGAGCGGCTATAAGACCGGAGCTAGGCAGGATGCTGGCGATGCGCGCCAAGGATGCGCTGGCATGGCTGACGGCCGAGGGCTACGCCAAGGACCTGTCCGTCGAGGTGGAGTTAGACGGCGAGTCAGCTAGTATTACTATAGCGGTTGACGTTATAAAGGGTCGTCGGTTAGTGTTAACCGTACCGGAGCTATCCGGCATAATAGGGGGGATGTAAATGTCTGATTTTACTGATGATTTTGCTACGGTGCTAAGCCGGATGCGGTCCCAGATCGCGGCTAGAGTGACTGATATATCAGCGCTTGCGCCCCGGGGCATCATCGATGTCATGACGACAGCGGTTGCCGGGGCGGTGTACACGATACACGGATACATCGAGTACATGCTCCGTCAGATCCTGCCGGATACGGCAACAGGTAAGTATCTAGAGCGCCACGGCGCGATGTGGGGGGTTGCGACTTCCGGAGCTAGGCGGGCGATGGGGGTGGTGTGGGCTGACTTAGGGATAGCGCTCGGGACCACTATTCATGCTGGCACGATATTAACATCCGAATCGGGCCGCGAGTACGAGACGCTACAAGGCAACACCTTAGGCTACTATGCGCTGTTGGTTGCAGCTCTAAACCCCGGCAAAGATGGAAATCTGAAAGGCGGAGACAGGCTTTATTTCCGCTCGCCAGTCGACGGGGCCCCTGAATCGGTCGAAGTGATAGGAATCAGTGGGATAGATAGCGTGACCGGGGGGTTTGTCATCGCGCATGGTGTGGCTGGCGCGACAATCGAGCGGGGAGCGGAATTAATTGACGAGTTTTCCAATATTTACGCTGTGATTATCCGCGCTAGTCTAAGCGACGATGGTTATGTTGCAGTGTATGTTCAGGGGCAGCAGGGGTNCCCCCCCGGCACACCCCTAACCTTCACCGACCCACCGGCAGGCATTGATCCAATCGCAATCGTCGCCGACGCTGGCATCTACGGCGGAGCCGATGAGCAGACCGAGCAAGAGTACCGGCAATCGATACTAGACCGAATGCGGCAGCCGCCCCAGGGCGGATCCATGGCTGATTACCGCCGGTGGGTTAGGGAGTCTCCGGGGGTAAGGGCTAAAAACGTATGGGTTTTTGGCTATCCGGACACCGAGCCCGGGCAGGTGCAGGTATATTTCACGACACAAGACGGCCTGCCGTCCGGGGCCGATGTGCTAGCAGCACAGGGGTATATCGCGCAAATGAAACCGGTGGGGACGCAAGTAACAGTTAGCGTCCCGGACACTAAGGATATTGATATCACGATATCTACACTGATTGCGCCGGGGTATGATCGGCTAGACGTTGTTGAGCAAATAAGGCAAGAAATAGCCGCCGAATTCGCAGACTACGAGATGCAGTCAACGCCCCATACCATGCCAATATCGGTGATATATCGGGCGCTTGCGCAGGTCGCAGGGCTAAAAAAATACGCCATCACGAGCATCACCGGTGGGAGCCTGCAGGGTGTTGACATGCCAGCATTTACACTGCCGACACTGGGGGTGCTAGATGCGTGATTACTATGACTTACTATCCCGGCTACTACCCCGGGGATTATTTTGGCGACAGCAGATGTATCCGCTCAATCAGTCACTGACAGGTCAGATACTGGCTGCATGGGCCGATGAGCTAGGGCAGGTATCAGAGCTGGTCAGGCGGACTATCGACGAGGCCATCCCGGCCACGGCGGACTATCTATTGTCTCGATGGGAACAGGTGATGGGGCTACCAGAGTTCTTTCATTATCCGGCGAGCATCGAGGACCGGCGGCGTTATTTAGTCGCCAAATTAACCACGGTAGGTGCTCAAAATGCTAGTTATTTTAGGGCCTTGGCCAAGTTGCTAGGCGGCCAAAATATCACCGTGGGGGACACGCCTAATATCCCGTGGGGTTGGCATCTGAGGTGTGACGATATCAAGACAATGAGCGCCGGATCTGCTAGCGCCGGGGATTATATAGTGGATCCCAAGACACCGGCGGGACGGTCGATAATCGCCATGGCGAATGCGCGCAAACCCGCTAATACAGTAGTCAATCATTAGGAGGCAATAAATGCGACGAATACTATCAGACAGGGCAACAGGGACATTTCAGGGGGCGGCGAACGACGGGACCGAGCATTTCCAAGACACGGATCCCTTGGGTGGGACCCAGGTAACGGCACAGTGGCTAGAGGACGTCCAGGAAGAGATCTGCAACGCCATTGAGGCCATCGGCGGCGTTGTCGGGTCTGGTAATGATCAGCTAGGCACGCAGCTAGCTGCGCTCGATGCTAAAATCATCAAAACGCCGCCATTGTCGCACCTGTCGCCCGATAATCCAGCACTAGCCAATAAGCACTTCGGGTGCGTGGCGTATAGCGTCGAGATCAGCAGCTCCAGCGTGCAGTCGGTGACAATTCCGACGGAGCGTTGCGGGGGTTTATCAATGCTGATTTTCTCGATTCGAACGATGCCCAGCAACACCCCTCCTGCGTCGGTGGTGTTTGATACGCACTGGCACGCTGCGTCGTCATCGGGGGGTGCTTCGCATGTAGTCCCGACGATTAAATTCCGGGACACCAATTACACCGGGCCAGCGTATACGCTTGATTTTTATGTGACTTTCTTAATTATCAACCCGTTGCCGCCGGTGGAATGATGCTCAGTATTCAGCTCGATGACAGTCAGATCAGAAAGCTAGAGGCGTACTTTAAGGACGACTTTCCGTTTCAGATGTCGGTTGCGTTAAACCGCACAGCGAACGATATCAGAGACTATTTGCGGGCGTCGCTGCCTAAACATTTTAACATCAGATCCCGATTTGTTCAGTCGCGCACGCAAGTGAATTATTCAGATAAACGTAATCTAATAGTAGAAGTCGGACACTCTGAAGATTTCATGCGCCTGCAGGCCGAGGGCGGTAAAAAATCCTTTAAATCCCGGGACGTTGCAATCCCAATGGTGGGTTCGGGGCTGCCCCGAACCAACATCAGGGCCCGGGTAACGCCGGCCAAGTGGCCCAATAAACTGACGCAAAAAAAGGACGTGTTTGCCGGCCGCCCAGGGCCGCCTGGGACAAATAAATATCCCAAGGGTGTGTGGCGGCGGATCCGTCAGCCAGGCAAGGATGACAGGGTTAAGCTGCTGTATTTTATGCGTGTTAGCGTGATTATCAAACGAGCGTGGCCCTTTGATGAGCTGGTCCAAAAAATCGCCGCAGGCAGGTTCAAACACCATGTAAACAACTTGATTTTGACCGAAAATCGGTAATAATTAGAGGAGTAAAACGAGGTGCAAACAATGCCCGAGCAGCACATATTAGACCGATTGACCACATTGGAAGCCAAGATTGACAAGCTAAATTCAACGGTTAGTTCCATGCAAGGGCAATGGATTATCCGTCCCTGTGACGACCACAACCGCCGCATCACAGATCTCGAGCGCCAGACGTGGAAAATGGCGGGCGTTATCGGGCTGGTGTCTGCGATGCCGGGCATCGTGGCGCTTTTTTCAATGATTACGAGGTGATACAATGGAAACAAAACGAAATGACAAGCTAGCTAGCTTGGCCGTTGATACGGCGCAAAAGATGATCAATCTGCCGTACCGGTGGGGTGGGGACAACCCCATGAACGGGTTTGATTGCTCGGGGCTAGTGGTGGAAGTGTTTAAGGCCATTGGGCTTTTGCCCCACAAGGGTGATTGGGGGGCCGCGGTGTTGTCCACTAAGTGGCCCAAGACGACCGAGCCCAAGCCCGGGTGTTTGGTGTTTTTTGGGGCTGGCAAGGTGGCTCATGTGGGCATCGTGGAGGCGGTTTTTGACGACCGTGTTATCATGATAGAGGCAGGCGGCGGTGGTTCCACGACCACGACCACGGCGGCGGCGGCTAAGCAGCGGGCATACATCATGCGGCGCCCTGTGGATAGACGTAAGGACGTGTTATTTTACACGGATCCTTTTTTGGAGGTGTAGTATGTACGCTCGCATTGGATCTTTTTTGGTAGCCTTGGCACGGTTCTTGATCCCTTTTGCGGGAAAAAGCAAGAGCGAAAAAATCAGTAACTGGATTGTCGGGATTCTGATACTAATCCTGGGCATTGGGCAGGCCCTGCCCTATCTGCAGGAAGGCGGGGATATTGTTTTACCGGCGCCGATTGAAGAAATTAAGCCCGATATCATGGACGCCGACCCGGCGCCCTTAATCGGCAAGAACGGCGCATTGCTGCGCTATATCAGCATGGTCAGGGTAGCCGAGGCAGCTAGCTGTCGGCCCCTGGTAGTCGATGCGGGGACCCGGCTGGCTAAGTGCCTGGCCGGATTAGGCGTCGTAGGTGCTGATATGTTGGTCACACAGTGGGCTAGCGGTGAAGTAGTCGATGCGTCCCAGGTGGGGTGGGATTTGCTGCCGGGATTGCTGGATTGTGCTTTTAAATTCGGGGGTTATTTGGTGTCCAGCGCCCTTAAGACCGACTACGATAGTTTAGGCGCCTTGATGACGCCGGTGGCTAAAGCTGCGATGGTGCTAGAGGTTAACCCACTAGCTGTTTGTGGGACCGGGGAGGTTCCAGAGTGTTTAGTCATTGTGCCGCGTTAGCCACGCCCCTGGCGATGTCACCCTCCGATCATTTCTATTAGTTCGCTGGCGGCCTCTATCATTGGTGTAAAACCTGTGCATCATACACTTCTCCACTAATCTACACCTCTTAATCGACACTAATACTTTTCAAAATACAGTTCGTATCATGGGAATTCAAATAACAAAAGGACTGAGGAGCGACCTTACAACTGGTCAGTTCTGAAATTTTTATCGGCATAGATAACTCATAAACATTACCCAATGCAAATGCCCCTGCACGCTTTTGTCCGGCAAAGTAGTCGGTGTAAAATTTGTGAGTAATACCGGACCCGTAAGAGGTATCAGCCCAGATCTCAGACGGAGTTCCAACTAAACGCCCAACAACCTCTACCACAGCTACTACTCTTTTAGTTGGCGCAGTGCAATACAACACTAAATGTGAAATAGCTTGTGCCGGCATGATTCTACGATACTCAAATACCTTCCGGCCAGAAAGAATACTAGCTACATACTCAGGAAGAATGGAAATTAATATGGCGTTATTCATTTGAACTCCCTGAAAAACATTTAGCGTATTGCTCATGTGAAATCTTACGAATGCTTTGAATCGGTCCCTTGATATTCGCTTGCTTCTGTGATTTTATAGATTTTCATTTATTTTCTTTATGATCCTCTGATCTTCTGCTAATTCAGCGTCCAACCTGTTTGTGTATAAGCTGGAATACGAAGGAAGATTTTCAAGATATGCATACAATTTTGATTCTATATTAGCAATCAAATGAGAATCTAATCTAACCAAATCGGCAGCAATAAGAAGAGCAGACTCCCTGCATATATTTACAATATCATCGCCTATACCGGTACACATTACGGCAGATGCTCTTTCCTCATCCCTTGCCTGCTTAACAACCAATGCACGTTCTATGTCCAGAGTTTCAACTGCATATTTAGCGGCTTCTTGTGCTATTTGATTCAATGTTTTAGTTCTCATGCTTCCTCATTATCGTCTATTAATTCCATAATTTTTGCTCTTTCGTTAAGCCACCAATTATTCTTTTTTACATCTTTGTCTAATTCTAATCTTTGAACCAAGGCAATAGCAGCTTCTTTCAACTCTTCTGTGTTTCCTTTTGCACTCATCCATATTTCTTTAGCAAATTGTTTTATATCTCCACCACACATAGATGCGTGCAATTCTCCGTAATTTTCCCAATAATCTTCAAATCTCATATTTACCACCTATGATTAAATGATTTATCAAAACCGACTCTATCAAGCGAGCAGGTAGCGCCGCTAACAACATTCCTTACATCGCAAATCCCAATTCCTTCAATAAAAACAACAACAGTATTTTCTTTTACAAATGCCTTTGTTTTTGTGTAACTTCGCTTACCGTTCCTGTGAATTATGGTGTCGTCTTCATAACGTGATGGATAGTAAACGACATGAGCGCCGATCTCGAAACATATGTTGAAAAGAGTAGCTGTCTTTTCTAGTCCTCCTATTTCCATCTCTGGAATGGCGTCTTCGTATGCTTCATATCCACCGCACACCCGAGTATATTTCAACGCTATATCTTCTATCTGTTTATCTGTCAGCATCTTTCATCTCCTTAACTAAACTCGTCGTAAATTTCGCGCAGCATCAATTCGGCTTCGCTCATGTGCTGGCATATTACCGACCGCACCTTTTCGTCGGTCCAGTTCGGCGCGAGAAAATACGGGTAGCGCATGTCCCAGCGCAGGCCCCAGCCACGGCTGAATCTGGTCCCGAGGTTCGTCACCATATTTTGCTTCCACCGCAGTTCCTTGGCGCACTTCACCGCCTCAGCCCGTGTAGGCCAAGACATAAAATCGGACAAATGCAACCCGAGAGTATAATCGGGCTTCCAGCACCGGAGTCCGCCGTCATATACCGCCCGCACGAGGCAGAGCGGAGAAATTCCTTCGCCTCTCAGGACAACGGCCAGCCCGCGCTTTTTATCTTCTCTCAAACAGGCATTATTCATGGTTCCTCCAAAAATACTCTAGTAATGTTTGTACCGTGTAATACGATGGGCTTTTGGCCTCCCCCCGCATGATTCGGTAAATCGTGTTTTTGTGTAGGCCGGTGGCCCTGGCCACTGCCGCAATGTTGTAGTCTTTTAATTTTCTTTGCAGTTTTTCGAAATCTTTTGTGTTCATGAAGTACGAGCTCCTCCCAATAGTCAAAATAGTCAAAGTCGTTCATTCTGGCTCCTCGTCGTCACCCCCGCACCCGAACCCCATAGTCGGATGCAGGGAAAACATCGCTACTATACCGGTGCAGACTAGTACGTACTGCTCCGGGGCCCATGCCATCAGTGCTATAGTCGCTAGTGCGACGGCGTAAAATGCTATTAGACGTTTCATTTTACCACCTTAACGTTTTTTTCCAGCCGTTGAACATTTTTCTAACTCAACTCTGGCAATGGACATACAAAGCGCAAGCACTTCGCCTTTGTCAGTGTTTTCGGTAATTTGCATATTGGCGATTGCCCATAAAGCATCATGGGCCGATTTTAAGGCGTGTTCCGTAGTAAAAAAACCGAAGTCTAAATCGACGATGCGATCGACTGTTTTGTGAGCGTCCAAGTTTGCTTGATATTTGTTTTCCATGTCGTCCCTCCCAAGCCCCGGCCCCGAAGGGCCGGGTGGTTACAACCCTAGATAACTTCCAAGCCCGCTATTTTTGCCTCTGCAACTAGCCGATCTAAAACGTGTCCATATTCGCCGTCTTCACTAATTGCCCATGCGTTCACTTCTCCGCAAATTCCGTGCACGCAGCCGAGGTCGCTTTGATCGAGTTTAGACAGATACTCATATCGATTTTCAGTCTCGACTTGAACGAGACAGCACTGCAAAGCTTTTTCGTTGTCAAGCACCACAGTAAAAAAACCGAAGTCTAAATCGACGATGCGATCGACTGTTTTGTGAGCGTCCAAGTTTGCTTGAGATTTGTTTTCCATGTCGTTCCTCCAAAAGTGTTTTCAATCTTGAGAACCCCTTGCTCTCAATAATTAGATAGTACCAAACCATTAGTCCTTTGTCAACAATTATTTGTTACTTTTTTAAAATATTTTCACTTTTTTTTGAAAAATATGACATTTGTCATACTTTTGGCAGGTTGATATTGGATGGCACGATTATTGATCTAGATATTGCTCGATAACTTCCCTGGCAGCATCGAACCCCCGGCATACAACCGCTTGATATCCTTGGGCTAATAGATACTCGATCCAGTCCCGTTGGGTGGGGCTGACAGTGCCGCCCTTTTGTCGCTTCATCTCGATGAATAGCCCGTGATAACCGCCCCTGGCGACGGGCAACATTAGGTCGGGCACGCCCGAGCGCAGGCCCTCGCGCATGTAGTGGCTGGCGGCGGACCGGCTTTTGTATGCGCCGTTTGGGACAGCGAATAGGCGGCCCTTGTGTGCCGGGAAAGCCATATCAAACCAGGTAATTAGGGCCTTTTGTTCCTCGTGTTCAGTCGGTATTTTCACGCATCACCTCGTCGATTGCGGCCCTCAGATCGTCAGTAGTCAGTATGTGCTTGACCGGCAGCATCACGGCGCCGATTTTGTTTGTCGGATTGGCTAGCCAGTCTAGGCGCTGGCGGTCAGTTATTTCGCCTTGGGGCATGTATTTTTCGACCCATGCGGATTGAAGCTGATACGTAGCGGACCCAAGCCCCAACGCCTTGTTTTCTTTCATTTTTTCGATCATCCATATCGGGAACCTAAATCCCGTCTGTTTCTTGCTCATATAGCCTCCTGTCAAAACGGCACATCGTCTGCGTAGAGTGCGTAGAGTTCGCAGTCGTTCACCTGCTCGATGTAGTCCAGCGGCGGGTACAGATTGTAAATTTTGCATCTGCCCTCGCGCGTTAGATTGACGCAGGTTGCACAACATCGAGGCGGCGTCCAAGCGTACGCCCGCTCTATAATACCTTCAATTTTCCTGATGTATTCGTCTTTCGTCATCATCCCACCTCCGGCTTATCACCCGATAAAACTTGCCGTCTTTTTGCACCTCGATTACCGCCGGTGGCGGCGACTGGTTCAAGGCGTTGGCCAGGTCGGCTAGATCAAGCCCGTCGGCGAATTGCCGCATATCTAGCCCGCATCCCTGTGCTATCGTCATGATAGTTTTTAGCGCTTTCTGTCCGGCGTATCCGTCGTGCGTCAACGTGACATACTCTGCGACTACCGGATGCCACAGACCGCAGTAGTACCGACACCGTAGCATCGTCTTGCCACTATTCCTGCTCGTGTACACGTCCCACTCCCACCGGTCGACGGGGACCTCCTCGGGCTCCATGCCCATAATATCCACGTTCGAGCGGACTAGGTCTTGGCGTTCAATTTTTGGAAATTCATATCCGCAGCTCGGGCACACCCGGACGCTAGCATGTACGATTTCCCGGCATTCCGGACATGCCTTAGCCGGCGCCTCGCCATTGCCATCGCCAGCCTTGGACGGCGGTTGAACGTGGGTAATAGGCCCGTGACGCATGATATTTCCCGCAAAATCAAGGACTAAGCAATGGTCCGTATGGCTCTTTAGCCGCATCCCCCTACCCGCCATCTGTACGTATAACACCGGCGATTGGGTCGGTCGTAGCATCGCGATCAGGTCGATATCGGGATAATCAAATCCAGTAGTTAAGACGTTAGCGTTAGTCAACGCCCGCAATTTTCCGGTCTTGAATTCCGCCAGCAATCGTTCTCGCTCGGCCTTCGGAGTGTCGCCCGTGACGCATGCCGCCGGGATGCCCTTTATCTTGAGTTCGTCGGCAACGTCCTGGGCGTGGTGGACGCCGGCACAAAAAAACAGCCATGCTTTCCGGTCGCCGGCCAGTCTGATTACCTCGTCAACGGTGGTGGTGTTGTTTTCCGCTGTGTTTACCGCTCGTTCCAGCTCGCCTTTGGCGTAGTCCCCGGCGCGAATCGTAACACCGGTGGTGTCCAAGTGAGCATCTGTTAGCTTGCTCTTTAACGGCGCCAGGTAGCCGCCGGTAATCAACTCGATGATGTCGACGGGCTCTAAGATCGCGTCAAATAGCGCCGGTGCGTCGGTGATTAGCCCGTGTCCCAATCGATACGGTGTAGCTGTCA
>JGI24712J26585_10004385_pt1 | contig 10755 bp, 9 predicted proteins | sample BioPla3DNA2_FD_26585 | JGI IMG/M metagenome (IMG submission 26585)
AATTAATCTAACCCGGCCACGCCTGTACCTTTTCCTGATCTGATAAACTTCGCTATTGATAACCAGCCCTGTATTTTTCATTCAATTTTCCCAACCATATTGCAGAGATGTACTGGCAGCTGAAATGTCTGATTATCTCCCCTCATCCGTTCTTAAATCACTTATCATTGAATTTAAAATCACAGTTCAGAACTAATCACCAATGAATTATCTTTCCAGATTACCTGAAAAACTTTCCTGGGAAAAACAACTGTGTGTTGAATAAATTATTTCACCATTTCATTCGAAATCGATGGCAACGGTTTTTCCCGGAAAAATGACGAATACCTCTTCCCGGTTCACCGACCGGGTTTTTAATAGAAAGCTTACAAAAAATGAGTATCAAAAAGCCCTCATACCTCTTCGCATTCGATCTTGACGGAACGCTTCTTGACTCCGGTAAAAAGATCTCCCCTGCAAACCGTAAAGCACTCCAGGAGATATCAGACCTTGGTGCGGTTGTGGCATTCTCATCTGGACGGCTGGGGGGAAGTATAGAAAAGGTTGTGGAAACCATTGACCTCGATGTAGCAGTGCTTACCCTCAACGGCGCTGAAGTGTACACGGATCGTTCACACGGCTCAAAGCTCATTTATCACGCTCCCCTCTCACCCCTTAACGCAGATTATCTTCTTGATTATTTCAAGGCTGATACTTTTAACCTCAACTACTATGTCGGAGGAAAACTCTACTCTGTTTCCACTCCACAGACCCGTCCCTGGATCGATCTTTACTATCAGCAAACCTCAACAGCCTGCAATTTTCTCGATTCGTTCGACTCCTTCCGCGGCAAAAGCCCGTCTAAAATCATTTTTGTAGGTGAAAAAGCAGAAATGGACAAACAAGAATCATTCTTCCGGTCACTGTGGAAAGATGACATTTACATCTGCAGAACATGGGATTACTACCTCGAATTTCTCAATCCTCGCGCAAACAAAGGTGACGGGCTCACTGCTCTCGCTGAATCCTACGGCCTGGGAATCAATGATGTCATCGCGTTCGGGGATGCATCAAACGACATTCCCATGCTTAAAAGCGCCGGACTGGGTATCGCGGTAGGAAATGCATCCGATGAGGTAAAGGCAGCAGCCGGAAAAGTTTCTGAGTGGACAAATGATCAGGATGCGGTCGCGAGAGAATGGGAAATTCTAAAAAAAAGCCTTTTTTTCAGTTGATCTCAAATACCGGCGTTGCAGCCTGTCTCTGAGCCACATGCAGTGATGTGGAAATGTCTTCTTTGTCAAGCAGAGTACTGACTGTCCTGACCGCCAGTTCAGGAGTGTTATGATCGCGGCTCAGATGGCACAATACTACCATTTCCGGTGTTCTCGATGAGCTGCGAATTGTCCTCACAAGCGCATCAGCCGCCTGATAGTTCGATAGATGTCCCTGCTCTCCTGTTACCCTCTTTTTATGCAGGTAGGGACGGTTGGGGTTTTTCCATAAAAGATCGGGATCATGATTAGACTCTATCACTATTGCACGGGAATCCCTGAAATAAGGGATCAGTGTGTCTGGAAAATGACCCAGATCCGATGCATAAGCCAGATATTTCTCTTTCGCTCCGTCCGGACTGATATTGAACCCCGATGTCACATTTTCTGCATCGTGCGAAATCTCAAAAGGCTGCAGCAGAAAAGAACCGATTTTTAATTTTTTATCAGAATAACATCCCAGAGATAATTGCTTTAAGTGCTCTTTTCTGAAAGATGCCTGAAGGATCGGAAGATTTCTCTCGTGTACCCACAGGGAGATGTTGTTTTTCAGGCAGACCCGAAGTGTTGAATAATTGAAATGATCCGAATGAAGATGCGTGATTACGATTGCATCGAGATCCTGAGGTTCAGTACCAGCTTCTTTCAGCACCTCCCCTATCCTCTTCTGACTCATCCCTGCATCGATAAGTATCCTGCAGTCACCCTCAGTAATTAAAGTACAATTTCCACTCGACCCGCTTCGGAGAACACTGAATTTCACGATTTTTCCTGCTTCGTATACCTGAAATAAGGGAAAAAAGAAAATCTACTTTGCGCCTCCTTATACTACAACGATTGCATTTCACCATCCCTCATCGTGCTCATGCTCAGCGAAAGCGGTGCTCGTAAAACAAAAACGGGAAATTATTTCTTTAGTTTATCCAGTAAGTAAAATTAACCGACAAGCACAGATGATTACAAAAGAAACCAAGGGGTTTGCTCCACCATCCCTGATACTCATTGTTTAGCATCCTGACAATATCAAACCCCATGGTCAATCCCATTTTATCTTCATTTTTCTTACCATTCGATACTACAAAACCTGCATAAGAAAAGTTTTTCGCCATATAGATAATTTCCACCTTTGTCATCCTGTACTTTGCTCCGAAGAGCTTCTTTACATCACCTTCCAATGATTTACTGATAAGACCAACATAGTCTCTTACCCCTAAGCGCACATAGAGGGGAAATTCCGGATATTTCTGTTTTATTGAACTGTAAACAACTCCTGAGAGATTCGCGAGCTGATCTCTGATGGAAAAACCGGAACTTCCCATTCCATCAAGACACTCCATCCAGGTCCAGAAAAGCAGGGTCATTATTGCTGATGTAAAAAGAGGATCATCCATGCCGAAATAGTTTTCCAGCACAGAGTAGTTAAGCTGTGCAGTCGATGCTGCACCAACAAAATGCCAGAGTTCATCCTGATGATATGGTTCGTTTTCCGACAGGTTTTTTAAGGGATTTCCCCACCGTGGGGGTTTCCCCCAGTTAAGGTATCGATCTATCACCGGAATACCTATAAACTCCAACCCGAAAATTCCCGCACCTGTCAAATAACCGAGGCCTCTTTCCAGACTTTCAGTTTTTGGCATTTCCCTTTCCGCTTCCACGCCAGTTCCATGCGCCTGCATTACAAGCAGCCCCAGAACCAGGAGAACTGCTCCTGTCATCTATCCTCCAGGGATTGTAACTGCTGCGCCGGCGGGCAATTGTCAGTATATGTTGGTCTTTTAGAGGCTCTCTATTAGGTGTACAATCAAATTGTGTTCCTGTTTTTTTCGCCTTTGCGAGGCACTACGGCGAAACAGGTCAGCCTCTTGAGGTACGAGGATACGAGGGCTACGAGGGTATGACATCACGACAACACGAGTTTACGACAATAAGAGGGTACGACAGTACGACTACACGAGAGTACACACCCGATCCAACCTGCATTTTTTAGTGATCTTTTATCATTTACAATTACGAGCACAAGTGTGAGATGGAAATCCGGTATATAATAATCGTTTCTTCTTCCACCAGTAAAAATTAAGAAGCCAGAATAACTTACCCAACTTGTAACAGTTTCACGATAAGCACTACTATGTCGATACAGAGGAGGTGATGAAAGGCCTACTTAAATCTCCCGGTACATAAACTGCCAGGTGTTTCAAACACACAAATAATACCTTCCAACCCCGGGAAAAGAAGACAGAAATGTGATGATGCTGCACATTCTCTATTATCTAATTCCAAGCACCTTTAACCGTTTTTCACTCCAAAGATATCTCCCCGGGAAATCAATTAAACGTCCTGATACCTTTCTTATTCTTTAAAAACTGAAGAATCTTAACAGATTCCACCAGAATTACTGTATTTCCTGAAAAGCAACATCATTTTTATTAAAAATTGACATCCCGTATCAGAATTATTTTATTTTTGTCTTTTCACCCTTGAGCAGAAAATTTTCTATCCTGAAGATAAATTATTAAAATTTTTGTATATATTTACTTTTTCACTCAATAAAACGTTGATGATCGCAATTTACAAAAGACCGAAAGATGGAAAATCATACCACGCATAAATTTACCGGTAAGATCTCCACTTTTATTGATTACCATAAAGAAAACTTTGATTATTTCTTAATAAACCGATGAACACGTGAAAAGCGTTTTCACTGAGAGGTGGTAATTATTCAGTGTTAAAGTAGCCTTCCTGAATTCTTTATTACATAAAGTAAATGGAGAAATAATGCAAAAGGATACCAAATTGAAGCATAATACAGGAACGGATTTATTCCTGAATCGGCTGCATGTTTCAAATTCTCCCAATTCCTGTGAGATTTCTCTTTTTTCTCTGATTTTTATTCTCTGGAAAAACAAATTCATTATTGCAGGATGTACTTTTTTTACCACAGTTTTGGGTATAATTTACGCTCTTCTGGCTGCAGAATTTTTTTCCTCAAATACAATTTTTATTCTTAAGACGAAAGGAAGCAGTGGAGGAAACATCAATCAATTGGCAGCAATTTCAGGAAAAAATGTGACTTTTAACAATAATGTCGATCCTTCTGATTACCTCGATAAGATTTTACAGGATAAAGATTATATTTCCAAATTGTATGAAAAAAAATGGTTCTTTAAGGGTGACTCTTTACCACTTGAGCAGATATATAAAATTGTTCCAGATACTTCAATACAGAACTGGGAATATGTTTATTTCATGAAAAAAATCGAGACCATAAGAAAAGGCAAAGTATTATCTATAAGGAAAGATCCAAAAACAAATATTCTTACTTTATCTTCCAATGCTCCCGATCCACAGCTTTCTTATGCTTTAAACCTCTTTACAATAAACTACATAAGTAATTACATTCGCAATTCCATTAAAACTCAGGCTAAAGAGAAAAGATTATTTATCGAAGAGCGAATAAAAGAATCCAGAGAGGAACTTACAAAAGCAGAAAATGCACTGGCAAAATTTAAAGAAAGAAATTTTGCCAGTACCGCACCAAAAGTAGCACTTGAAGAAGAAAGATTAATAAGAAAAGTAGCATTAAACCAGGAAATCTTTATTCATTTTCAAAAGCTATATGAACTAACCAAAATAGAAGAATTAGATGACCAGACGTTGATACAAATAGTGAAAAATCCAGAAGTGCCAGTAATGAGAAATAAACCTAAAAGAAAATTAATAGTAATTATCTTTATGGGAACAGGTTTTTCAATTTCATCATTAATTGCATTTAGTTTAAACTTCATTTATCAGGAGACACGGCTAAGATACAGGAATAATTATTCTGACGATTACAATTCAGTGTAGTATCAAGGTTGGTTTCTCCACCAGATAACAAAAAAGATGAGTGCCTATTATAAAGTGCCCGCCGACACTATCACCGGAATACCTATAAACTCCAACCCGAATGTTCCTGCACCCCTCAAATAACCGAGGCCTCTTCACGGACTTTATAACATCACGACAACACGAGCTTGCGACATTAAGATGGTACGTGGGAACGACAGTACGACAATATGAGGGTACGCAAGTCCTTCCTGGAAATCCGGTATACAATATTCGTTTCTTCTTCAGCCAGTAAAGATTGAGAAGCAAACAATCCCGCCCAACTTGTAACAGTTTCCCGCAGGGCACTGCACTATGTCAACACAGAGGGGGTGGTGGAAGATCCGCCTACGCTAAGAAGCTACGGCGGGAAAAACCTGCGTCTTCTGCGGGCTGAAACCATGGAGAGACCTCCCACGCATGATTATTCTCTATTTCTTTTTTCCTTTACTTCATCCCAGGATAAACCAGAACTCAGACCCACCTCATAATTGTTTAAGCGCTCATCAAGTATGCGTTTCTGTTCCTCTGATACAGGTACTTTTGACTGCTCTTCTGCTATGGAATCCCAAAGCTCTTCTACTATTTCAATACGCTCTGCTATACTCAGATTTTTAGTAAGCATCCGGTAAACCCCATATTTTAACCTACCCAGCCAGTTACTTATCTTCTTGTAACGTTTTCCACTCAGGCATGAGGAAATTCTTTATATCGCTTGTTTTTGAGGCTGGAAGTTTTGTGAGCAGATCATTCAGGTAGATAAACGGGTCAGTATCGTGAAGCTTTGCAATAGAGACCAGAGAGTAAATCATCGCGGCACGCCTGGCAGCATCGTGAGATCCGTTGAAGAGATAATTCTTTCGTCCGATAGCGACCGGTCTGATTGCATTCTCAATGAGGATGTTACTTATCTCGATCCGCTGATCTGTCATGAAGGGCTCAAAATAAGGCCACTGGTTAAGTGCATACGCAGCAGCAATGCCAATTGGAGATTTAGGAAGCACTTCGGAAAGAGTCTTAGTAAGCCAGTTTTTAAATTCACGCATGGAAGGCACTGTCTTTTCTTTACGGATCGCAAAGCGCTGCTCCAGCGTAAGAGACTGCTCTCTGGCTTCACGTTCCACTTTGTACCATTCCTTCATCAGCTCCAGCGCATACAAAGCGCGTTCTTTATCGTATTCAAGAGCCTTCTCAAACCGCCTGCGTACATGATCCATACAGGCTGCTCGTCTGAGGGATTGATTCTTTATAATATCGTTGTAGCCCTCATACCCGTCGATTTGAAGAGTTCCTTTAAAATCTTTGAGAAATTCAGCCGGACCTGTTGCAGCCCGGCTCTCCCGATAATCAAAGATGACAATTTTATTGAGCGGATCATAATAAACCCAGAAATATCCCCGATGCGTTTTTCCTCTTTTATCCTTGACCAGAACCGGGATTGGCGTTTCATCAGCCTGCAGATAAGAACTTGTGATAATTTTCTCAACATATGCACAACAAACCGGTTTTATCCAGAAACCGGTTTGTTTTACGATATCGCACAGTGTCGATTCCGGAAAATCAACATTATATTCATTTTTGTACTTTTTACGCTGACGATCAAGAGGCAGGTGGTACACATATTTATCAATAACAACCTGTGTCATGAGACCGGGGCCAGCATTACCTTTGTCGATAGGCAGCGCCGGCAGCTCACCGATCACCACGCCATCTCCCTGGGGAAGGGCATATTTGGGCCGGATTATTCTCTTAATGAAAAGCGAACCGGGCTTCATCTCATAATGCCAGCTAACCTCTTCACCAATACGGACCATTCCATCAGTAACTTCCTGCGGTTCGATGACCTGGTCAATAAAGGGCAGATGCGTTGGCATAACACCGCGGCCATGTCCTTGCTTCTTCTCATTAATAGTGTTTTTCTGCCGTGTATAGCTGACCGTTTCTGTTTCAATTGCCGGTGCTGGTTTGGTTATTCCAAGCGCGAGCATTGTCTGCATATCATCATCAGGAACAAACTTTTCGGATTTGGAACCTAACACCTGCCTCTTGAACCATTCAAGCTGGAATTCAATCTCCTGAATGCGGCTCTCCTGTTGTTCAATTTGCGTTTGCTGGGTAGTTATAGTATCGATCAGTTTCTGGCGGGAAGCAACAATAAGAGCATCTTGAGACAGTGTTTTCATTCTTTACTAAATATAATCAAAGTATGCCAAAATGTCAATGGATATTATCACTTTTATTGTATCTTTTTCTCCTTTTTATTGTTGTCAATCTATTCCTTCAAGAATCATGACCAACTGTTCATAGGTAATCTTGATTGAATCAATTGAATTTTCATTTTGTTCTGCCTGCGGCATCTGAAACACCCCCGCTTCGAGTCGTTTGAAAAGTATCCAGAAGCCGTGACGATCCCAGAACAGAATCTTCATCTTATCACATCGTCTGTTAACAAAAACAAATACGCCATCACCACTGCGCTGAGCACAAGAAGAGTCATCAAGGATTTGGCTCAGGAACAAACGTTTCTGGATTACCCAACAGGGGGAAATCAAATGAAAACATTCGATACCAATGCCGATACCGACCCCGATAAAAGGAACATACATCAGTGACTCCAAACAATGTATGCCGTTAGTTGACCTGACATTTATGAAACTGTTTATTCAATTACCATATTTTCTATTGTGAACGGAGGAAATCAGGAAACTGAATACAGGGTTGTAAAGTCCTTATTTCACCTCAGGGGTAAATTAATGAGTTAATCAGGCCACATTTTAACAGGCTAATTCACTGTTTCACCCCGGAGATGAAACAACAACTAAAAATATCATTTCCTGCTAAACACACAATTTCGTCAGTTCTTTTCTCTTTCCGATTACAATTACGTGTACAAGCACCGCTACGCTGTGCACGAGAAGAGTCACCCAGGATTTGGTTAAGGAACACACATTTCCGGATTATTCTAAAGAGGAAATCGAGAGAGAAAACATTCGATACCGATGCCGATGCCGATACCGAAAAAGGTTCACTCCTCTACCCGGTACTCAAATCTCCCCGGTACAGAAACCTCCAGGTAGAAATTAATGCCGTTCTCGAAGCCGCCCTTTTTCCAGACCGGTTCATAAAAAAGAGCCGTATTTATCCATGGTAACGGTTTATACTCCACTCCAACGATCCCTGTAACCCTTCTGTCTGCAAACTGAGGCCAGTACGGTGCATGGTCCAGATCAGGCTTGCCATCAGCATACCAGTCATCCTCTATACCCCCTTTTCCCCTGATCCAGTAGTTAAGCTCTACCTTTCCATACACATTTCTGGGAAAAGCAAAAACAGCGCGTGAGTGAAAAAGATCCATGTCATTTCCCCACGGCCAGCCCATCGATTCTCCCCAGTGGCCATGACGACTCAGTATTTTGGAATGGGAATAGACATAACGGGAAACATGGGTGTACTCAACTCCGCTCTCAACCAGCATTCCCCTGCCATAGTAAACCGCGCCTGCCTGATACGCATACTTGTTTGGATTACCAGTATGCTCAAATACCGTTATGTCATCGTTGAGAAAATCACCATAGATTCTGAATCTGCCAAGTATAAGGTTAATATCCATCCCGCCAAGAAGATTGGCGTTATTTGTTCCGCTGGATTCGTTTGATAAGTAATAAATCTGCAGAGGGTTGGCAAATCTTGTGAGCTCGTTTGCCCCGAAAAAATCCACCAGTTCATAAATACCGATCTGAAGATGCTTCCCTATCCTTACATCCAGCCTCTGTCCCGCGCCATAACGGGGAAAACCAGTTTTTATTTGCCTTCCTGTGCTCTTTATCTTCAGGGTATCTTTTAATTCCAGTTCCGATGAATAAATCGATTCATCATCATAACCGCAAAGGAAAGCTCCCGCATGGAAAAAATCAGCGAACTGAAGGTTAAGATTGTAGTAGTAAAATGGTGAATAAGCGGTTCCTGAAAGCCCAAGGGTTCCCTTATACCCCGGCCCCCATCGAAGCTTCTGTTTACCTATAGAGAGAGTCAGATATTTAAGTTTTGCCTCCAGAAATGCTACAGGAAGATTTACCCTGAAATCAAACATCCCGGTTATGGGTTCATGAGCGTTTTCCTTGATAAAACGCTCAAACTGTATGTCCTGGGTTTCCGGGTTGATTCTTCTTTCTGTGCTGTAAACATCTGTGATAATATAAGCATCCAGAAATTTTGATCTGTAAAACACTTTTCCTGACAACGCACCAAATCTGTTACTGCTTTCCAGATATTCCATCCCTGCAACTGCCCCGATATCTACTCCCACTCTCTGTCCGCTTGCAATGAATTGAAACGCTCCTCTCTCCTCTACGGGCAAAAGAAGATATGAAAACCAGGGAGACAAGGTAGAATCTTCAAGGGAGCTTCTGGCAAAAAGAAGTGCATCTGTGGAGAGATTAAACCGGTTGAAGCGGGAGAAGATAAAGCTGTTTTGATCTCCAGTTGACGAAAAACAGAGAAGTGATAGAATAAGGACACAAATTTTTATACAATTGCTGTTTTTTGGCATGGTTCACCCTTGGGAAATCAATTTACTAAAAATATCTATTTCACTGCTACCTCTTACAAGTTTATCTATATTTTCCCACATCCATTGGAATAATGGAATAATGCCTGTTATCAGTTATCTGACCGGTAATTCTCAAGTTATCTGACCGTTTTATCTGATTTACAGAAAGCTAATTAATGTTTAAAGATAATTGATGCGGACTAACCGGTCATTTTTGTTGAGAATTTTGCTGTTTTTTTCTCATGGAATCTCCTTTCAGATTAAGCTGTATTGATTTCTGAATAATTCTATCACAAATAGCATCGGCAATGGTCGGATCAGGCATACGTTTATGCCATGATTGGACCGGATATTGAGTAGTTACGACGATAGAACCCGTCTGCTCTTTCTGTTCAATAATATCCATTAGCATTTCTGCCTCTTTAATATCTGTTGCATTCATTAGGAAATCATCAATAATAATNANNNTGATTTTTGAGAGTTTGGCAAGAAATTTGAGATATTGTCCAGTACCTTTTGCTGTGTGAATTTCTTCAAAAAGCAAAGCATATCTGATTTTCCATACCGGATAACCCATCGTNCAGGCACGATAGCCTATTGCTTCAGCTACATAACTTTTACCGCTTCCGGTTGGACCCGTCAATATGACATTACGGTTACTCTCTATCCAGTCAGTAGAAGTAAATAACATGATGTCCTTTTTAGTAAAACCACGATTCTGTTCATACAGAATGTTTTCAATGGTTGCCTGATCAGGTTTAAAATTAGCTCGTCCAATCATTCTCTGAAGTTTTCTTCTCTGGCGAGCGCAGTATTCATCCTCAACAAGNAATGCAACAAACTCGGATGGTTCAAGCGCATCTGTTTCATTGTTTTTTATCCGTGTTAAAAGAGATTCTGCCATTGTAGTAAGTCGCATAGAACGAAGTTGATCAACAACAGTTTGCAAGTGCATAATAGTACCTTTCAGGAAATTGAATAATAATTGGGCCGCTTCCGGCTTTTTCGTGGGTAGCCCCAACATATTGTGTCTAAGCACTTCTGAAACGTAAACAAGGCTTTACAGGAGGATATGGGTACAAATCCAAT
>JGI24712J26585_10004388_pt1 | contig 10747 bp, 10 predicted proteins | sample BioPla3DNA2_FD_26585 | JGI IMG/M metagenome (IMG submission 26585)
ACTATATGATATCAGCTAATTCTCTTTCCTTAATCATGGAATTTATTCTCTTATAATAAACAATTACAAGGGGAACAGCAGCAGCTATCCATGCAGCAGGATCAGCTAAAGCAATTCCTGTAAAANCTAAAAACTTTGGAAGGGTAAAGGCCACAACTGTTCTAGCTACCATCTCAGCAACTCCAGCCAGCATAGGCACAAAGCTGTCACCAATTCCTTGAAGGGTATTTCTATATATAAATATTAATCCTAAAGGTATATAAAATATGGATACAGTGTTTAAGTAATGTTTTGCATTTTGTATTACCTCTAAGTCATTAGCACTTATAAATAACNTTATAAAAGCACTTCCAAATAAAATTACTATAAGGCTAGAGGTTACACTTACTGCAATACTTATAATAGTTCCCTTTTTAACACCTTCTTTTATACGATCAATTTTACCTGCTCCTAGGTTTTGGCCAGCATAGGTAGCCATTGTAACTCCAAAGGAAATAGAAGGCTGCATAAATACTTGCTGTACCTTAGAGGCAGCAGTATAAGAAGCTATTATTTTTGAGCCAAGGTTATTTAGTGCACTTTGAAGAATTACAGCACCAGCAGCTGTTATAGAAAACTGAAGGGCCATTGGAATACCAATTCTTAATTGAGTTTTTACATAGTCTTTATCTAATGTCCAATGTTCCTTTCTTAATTTCAATATAGGGAATTTTTTAATTATATATAAAGAACATAAAATTGCGGAAATTCCCTGGGAAATAATAGTGGCATAAGCAGCTCCAGCTACCCCCATATTAAAGGATGTTATAAAAACAATATCTAAAATTATGTTTAATATGGAAGCAATAATTAAAAAGTATAGTGGAGTTTTACTATCTCCAAGAGCTCTTAAAATACTTGAAAGTATGTTATAAAAAATAAGAGCTGCAATCCCCCCATAAATTACAATTATATAAGATAAGGCATCACCTATAATATTATCTGGTGTATTCATAAGTGTAAGAAGGGGCCTTGCAGAAGCTACACTAATAAAAGTAATTATTACAGTCATAATAGCAGATAAAATTAGTGAACTTGCAAAAGCTTTTTTTACTCCTTCCTCATTATTTGCACCAAATTTTTGAGAAACCAAAACGGCAAAGCCGTTAGTTAAGCCAATAACAAATCCAATTACTAAAAAGGATAGGGCTCCAGTTGAACCAACTGCAGCTAAAGCATTAACCCCTAAAAACTTACCAACAATTATAGTATCAGCCATGTTATAAAACTGTTGAAAAACATTACCTATAAGTAGCGGAAGAGAAAAGGTTAAGATTAGTTTTATAGGATTTCCTGTTGTCATATCTTTTNNCATGACCATTCCCCCTTTGTAAAAATTTATATAAATGTATAATTGATAAAAGTTTTCATAACTACAAAACATTATTATATAATTATTAATTAATAAAGGCAAGAACATATATAATTATTTCATTTTTTGAAAATAATTGAATTATAATAGGATTTATATAAAAAGTTACTTAGGTCTTAAATTGCCTCAAACTATTGAAATAAAAGGGAAGAGAACCTATTATACAAATGAGGAGAGTGATAGATATGAAAGAAAAAAGCTTAGAAGCACATAGCAAATGGAAGGGTAAAATAGAAGTAATAAGCAGATGCGATATAAAAAATAATGAAGATTTAGCAGTAGCTTATACTCCTGGAGTAGCCCATCCCTGCTTAGAAATTCAAAAAGATGAGAATTTATCCTATGAATATACAAGAAGGGGCAACTTAGTTGCAGTTATTACTGATGGCAGTGCTGTTCTTGGCTTAGGAGATATTGGACCACTAGCAGCTATGCCTGTAATGGAAGGAAAATGCGTATTATTTAAAGAGTTTGCAGGGGTAGATGCCTTTCCATTATGCATAAAGGATAAGGATGTAAATACAATAGTTAATACAATAAAGCTTTTAGAAGGAAGTTTTGGGGCTATTAATTTAGAAGATATAAGTGCTCCAAGATGTTTTGAAATAGAAGAAAGATTAAATGAAATATGCGATATACCAGTCTTTCATGATGATCAGCATGGGACAGCCATAGTAACCTTAGCAGCCTTGTTAAATGCTAAGAAGCTTCTTAAGAAGGATTATGATATGAAAATTGTAGTTAATGGAGCTGGAGCTGCAGGTATTGCCATATCAAATTTGATTTATGAAGCTGGCTTTAAGAACATTGTAATTTGTGATAGATATGGTATAATAACTCATGAAAACGCTTCTAACGACCATCAAAGGAAATGTGCCGCTAAGTTTAATAAGGGTAAAGAAGGCACATTAAAGGATGCTCTAGAAGGAGCAGATGCCTTTATAGGAGTTAGTGCAGCTAACATTGTAACTAAGGAAATGGCTCTATCAATGAATAAGGACGCTATCATATTTGCCTTAGCAAACCCAACTCCAGAAATAATGCCTGAAACAGCTCGTGAAGCTGATGTAAAGGTTATAGCTACTGGAAGAAGTGATTATCCTAATCAAATAAATAATTTATTAGTTTTTCCAGGGATAATTAAGGGAGCTTTAAAGGCACGTATTAATAAAATAAGCAAAGAAATTCAGCTGGAAGTTGCAAGGGCAATTGCAGGATGTATAGATGAAGCTGATTTAAATCCAGATTATATAATACCTAGTGTTTTTGATAAGAGAGTTGTTGACTTAGTTTGTGATGTAGTATATAAATTTAGAAAATAAGGAGTTATTATGGAACATTTAGCTAGGTTATTTAATACATTGACAAATAGTGAACAAAAGGTTTTTACTTATATTTATCATAATGAACAAAAGGTTATGACAATGAAGATAAATGACCTGGCTAAAGCCACCTTTACATCAAAGACTGTAATAATAAATTTAGCTCAAAAGTTAGGTTTTGAAGGTTTTTCAGACTTAAAATATTATCTTAAAACCTCATACAATAATGAAAATTCAAATAAATTACTAGAAGATTTGCAGTATAGCTTAAAGGAAAATATAGAAAGAACCTTTAAGGTTATAGATATAGCTTTATATAAAAATATCGCAAAGGAAATAATAAAGGCCAAGGCTGTTTATGTCTTTGCAAGGGGAACAAGCAAGGCTGCAGGACACCATTTAAACCATATGCTTTTAACCTTAGGAATTAAGTGTATCTATGTTCAGGATTATAACTTATCGACCATTGTAGGGAACACCTTAGAAAAGGATGAAATGGTAATATTAATATCCCTATCAGGTAAGACAAGCAAGATTTTAGAAATAGCTAATATTGCCAAGATGAAGGGCTGTAAAACCCTTGCAATAACTTCCTTTGGTACAAATGAACTAGCCAAGATAAGTGATTATGCCTTTGCTTGCGTATCTGACGAAACAGAAACTAAATTTAATGACAGCAGTTCTAGAATAGGGATCTTTTTAGTTATTGAGATGCTTGTGAATACAATTAAAGAATATATAAAAAAATAGCTCTAGTTTAGGGCTATTTTTTGTTTCTGACCTAGGTCATTTTGCCTGACCTAGGTATTTAGATAGGAAAAGAGTATCCTTCAAACTTATTGTAAATGTTTAAATTTAAATATAAAATTAAAATCGAAAAGGGCGCTCTAAAAAGAAATTATATTTTGTATATTAAGTAAGATGGTAAATGGAGGAAGAATAATGAGAAAAGAATTAAGCCAAAAAATTCAACAATTTGGTAGAACTTTATTGCTTCCTATCGGAGTTATGGCTCCAGTAGGTATGATTTTAGGTATAACAGGAGCTCTTGTTCAATCATATATGATTGCTAGATTTCCGGTATTAGGTAATGAAGCTATTAATACAACTTTAGTTAGTATAAGAACTATAGCAAGTGCTATTTTTGATAATATACCTTTATTATTTGCTATGGGTGTTGCTTATGGTATGTCTAAAAAGGACAAGGGAATTGCAGTTTTTGCTTCAGTCCTTGGTTATTTGATTTTAATTATTACAATGAACGTATGGTTAAATGTAACTGGTAAGCTAGTTGATGCAGATGTTATGAGCCAATTCGGTCAAATAAAAGTTCTAGGAATTCAAACAATGAATGTTAATGCCTTAGGAGGTATTATTGCCGGCGGAGTAGCAGCCTGGGCAACTGATAAGTTCTATAAGTTAGAATTACCAATAGCTTTAGCTTTCTTTGCAGGTAAAAAATCAGTTCCTATTATAACAATGGGAATAATGGTAGCTATAGGTTTAGGAATTCCATTTATTTGGGAAGCAGCAGTTGGATTATTAACTAATCTATCAGTAGTATTCTTAAGTCCAGTTGGACCATTCTTTACAGCAGCAGGTGAAAGATTATTTATACCATTTGGATTACACCACTTATGGAATGCATTATTTAGATTTACTGAAGCAGGTGGAACTTACATAATCAATGGAGAAACTTATGTTGGAGTTGTTCCAACCTTAAATGAAATCCTATTCAATTTAGGACCAGACAGCGAATACTGGAGCATGATGCCTAAATTAACAAGATTTATGGCACAACAACAAATGCTAGTAACCTTATTTGCCTTCCCAGCAATAGCTTTAGCAATGTATAAAACATCCCACAAGGAAAATAGACCAATGGTTAAATCTTTAATGTTAACTTGTGTGCTAACAGCTTTATTAGGTAATGTTACTGAACCGTTAGAATTCTCCTTCGTATTTATTTCACCACTATTATATGTAATTTATGCATGTATAGTAGGTATAGGAGCAGTAGCAATTTCCTTCGCAAATGTAGGAATTGGATATATTAGAGGAACAATATTTGACTTTGCAATCTTCGGTTTATTATATGAAAAGACAAATTGGCTAAGCTTTGTGCTTATAGGATTAGTTTTAGCAGTAGTAACTTACTTTATCTTTAAGTTTATGATCTTAAAATTAGACCTTAAAACTCCAGGTAGAGAAGATGTGCCTTCAGTTGAAAACACATTAATCAAAGAAAAGAGATATGATGAAATAGCGAAACTTGTTGTTAAGGGTCTAGGGGGAAGATCTAACATTAAAAATGTTGATAACTGTATTACTCGTTTAAGAATAGATTTAGGAGATGTTAAAGAAGTAGACAAGAAGATCTTAGAGGAATCAGGATGTACAGGAATTTTCTTCCCAGCACCAAAACATATTCACATAGTTTATGGACCATTAGTTGAATTTGTTAGAAATGCTGTGGATGAAGAATTAGAAAAATAAATTTATTTGTAAAATTACAAAATTTATAAAAGAAAAGGTGGAGTTAGATATGAGAAGTAGCAATATTATAACAGTAACTGGAGCAGGAAGCGCAAGAACACCAGCCTTAGTTGGAAGTTTAGTTAAAATGAAGGATAGATTTCCTTTAAAGAAGATAATTTTTTATGATATAGATGATGAAAGAACATCAAAAATGGAGGACTATATAAGATTAGTGCTTAAGCACTTTAGTCCAGAAACAGAAGTTGTATTTACAACAGATCCAGATGTAGCTTATGAAAGAACAGACTATGTATTCTGCCAAATGCGTGTAGGTAAAGGGGAAATGAGAAGTCTTGATGAAAAAATCCCATTAAAATATGGTTTAGTAGGACAAGAAACCTGTGGACCTGGCGGATTTTCATATGGAATGAGATCTATAAATGCAATGATTGAAATGGTTAATCAAGTGCGTAAGCATTCAAAGGATACCTGGATATTAAATTATACAAATCCAGCAGCAATAGTAGCCTTAGCTTTAGATAAGGTATTCCCAGATGATAAAAGACTATTAAATCTATGCGACCAGCCATACTCCCTAATGAGATCCTTTGCAAAGATTTTAGGAGTTCCACAAGAGGACTTAAGGGCAACTTACTTTGGCTTAAATCATTTTGGATGGTTCACAGACCTATGGGATATTCATGGAAATAATCACTTTGAAAAATTAAGAAATTACCTAAGAGACCATGATTTTAAACCATATAATGCAGAACAAAGATCAAAATCTTGGTTAGACACTTACCTAAGAGTAAATAAATATTTAAAATTCTTTGATGAATATATTCCAACGACTTATCTACAATATTACTTCTTCCCAGAAGAAATAGTTGCAGAAAGTGATCCAAATTATACTAGAGCTGATGAGGCAAGAGACAGCAGGGAAAAGGAAATTTGGGAAATTTGCAGCAAGGCTGTAGGAACAGATAATATTGAAGATATAGAAATCATAAGTGACAGTGTATTTGGTAACCTAATGGTTGAATTAGCTGAATCAATTGCTTATGACCTAAATAATGAATTTATATTAATGAGCAGAAACAATGGAATAATAACAAACTTCAGTGAAGATGCAATAGTTGAAGTGTCAGGTACTGTAGGAAAAGATGGTGCTCATCCTTATAAATATGGTGAAATTAAACCATTCTATAAGGGACTTATGGAAGGTCAACATGCTTATGAACGCTTAACAGTAGAAGCATGCTTAGAGCAAAACTATGTGAAGGCTTTACAAGCTTTAACCTTAAATAGAACAGTAGTAAATCCAGAAAAGGCTAAATTAGTTTTAGATGATTTAATGGAACATAATAAGGAATACTGGTATTTAAAATAAGAGGGGATAAAAAAGACAGATTCATTATGAATCTGTCTTTTTAACTTATATTTATAACCAGCTTGTAATTTCTTCGGCAGGTAGTCTGTAGGAAGGATATCCCGGATCCTTAGCTTTACCTATGGCAACAATCATAACGGGATAATATCTATCCTTATCTAATCCAACTGCTTCTGCAATTTTATCTTTTTCAAAGCCGCCGATGGCATTTGTATCATAGCCGTGAGATCTGGCAACTAGCATTAAATTCATGGCAACTAAGCCGCAATCTATTAAAACAGTTTCTATATTCTTTTCCCTGCTCATAGTTTCGTAATACTTAGAAAAGGTACTTAATTGCTTATCCTTAACTTCTTGAGGCATATAGCCTTTTTCAACAGCTGTTGAATAGATTTTTTCTGCATAATCAAAGCTTTGCAAATCTCCAAAAATTATTATCATGGCTGCAGAAGTTTCTAACTGATTAATATTAAACCTAACTAAAGGTCGTAACTTTTCCTTGCCTTCCTCTGATTCTACTACAACAAATCTCCAAGGCTGCATNTTGATTGATGAAGGAGCCTTTNCTGCCTCATTAATAATTTGAGTCATTTCCTCCTTACTTATCTTTACGCTGCTATCGTATATACGTATTGAACGTCTGCCTTCATTTATATATTTAAAGTCATTATTCTTATGTATTTCTGACATTTTTCATCCTCCTTAAAATTGATTTTATATTAATTAAACATTTTTATTATTATCATTTTGAATAATTATATCGCAGGTTTTAAGGATTTTATATAATATTTCACATATTAATTTAAATGAAATTATTCCTAGAATAGGTGTCATTATAGTTTTTATTGAGTGAATAATATTGTAGAATTTAACCATTTCAGGAGCTACAGCCTTTCCAGGAATAATCGACAAATCCATAAATAATTTAAGTATAATAATTATGAAGTATATTAAAGCAGTAGTAAAGATATTATTTATTATCTTTTGTGAGTTCATGTTTCCAATTTTAAATTTCATAGTCTTTTCTCCTTTTATATTACGAATCTTTTATTTATTTTAATTATACAATATATTTTTACTTAAATGTTAAAATTTAAAAATTGCTATTTATATAAATTAGTAAAGCTAAAAATTAAAACTTCCTTAAAGGGTTCATTATAAAGAATATTATGTTAATATATTTTTAAATAATTTTATTTAATAGAGTTCAAAATAATAAATTAGGAGATGATTAAGGTGATAAAGGGGTTAAATAGTGATATTTTAAACAGCTTAAGCAATTCAGAAATTGAGGTTTTAAAATATATCGAGAAAAATAAAAAAAAGGTCCTTGATATGAGCGTTCAGGAGCTTTCAAAAAATACCTTTATATCTACAGCAACAATAATTAGGTTATGTAAGAAGATAGGTTTATCAGGCTTTGCAGAGCTTAAATATAAAATAAGGGAAGAGCTGAAGCATGAAAAAATTGAAGTTAAGGAACTTAGCAGCCTTGAAAAGGTAAAGGACATCTATCTTTATGAAATTAAACAGACCAGCAGCTTAATTTCAGAGGAAGATGTAGATAAGGTTGTTGACTTGCTGCTTGAAAATAGAAATGTTCACTTTTTTGGCAAGGGATTAACAAGCACAGCCCTTTAATTATAAGATATGATCACTCGGAGGAATATTTTTCTGAGTGATTTTATCTATTTATATTAGAAATAGTTGGAGGTATAAAATGAAAAAGTTTATATTAGCACCAGATTCTTTTAAGGAAAGCATGACTGCTAAGGAAGTCTGTTTGGCCATGGAGAAAGGAATAAAAAAGGCAATTCAAGATGCAGAATGTATTTATGTTCCAATGGCAGATGGAGGAGAAGGAACTCTTCAATCCTTAGTTGATGCTACAAATGGAAGGATATATTATAAGGAAGTCTTAGGACCTTTAGGAAATAAGGTTAAGGCAAGGTATGGAATATTAGGAGATAATAAGACAGGAATTATAGAAATGGCAGAGGCCAGCGGCCTTCATCTTGTAGAAAGAGAAAAAAGAAATCCAATGTTAACAACATCTTATGGAACTGGAGAATTAATTAAAGCAGTTTTAGATAAGGGAGTAGATAGAATAATAATAGGCCTAGGGGGAAGTGCGACAAATGATGCAGGTGTTGGCATGCTTCAGGCTTTAGGAGTAAGATTTTTAGATAAGGAAAATAAGGAAATAGCCTTTGGGGGTGGAGAATTAAATAAGATAGCAAAAATAGATTTATCAAATTTTGATAAGAGAATAAGAGATATTAAAATAGAAGCAGCCTGTGATGTGAATAATCTCCTAACTGGAGAAAGGGGAGCCAGCTATGTTTTTGGGCCTCAAAAGGGCGCAACTAAGGAAATGGTAGAAATATTAGATTCAAATTTAAAACATTTTGCAGAATTAGTTTATGATGAATTTAATATAGACATAGATAATATAAGTGGGGCAGGAGCTGCTGGAGGTTTAGGCTCAACCCTAGTAGGATTTTGCAATGCAAAATTAAATAAGGGGATAGATATAGTTATTAAATATTCTAAATTAGAAGAAAAGCTTCAAGGGGCTGATTATGTATTCACAGGAGAAGGAAGCATAGACANCCAGACTAAGTTTGGAAAGACCATAGCAGGTATAGCAAAGCTGGCTAAAAAATATGATATTCCTGTAATAGCTTTGGCAGGAAAAGTTGGGGACGGCATAGAGGATCTTTATGATTTAGGAATAAGTTCGATTTTTGGTATTCTCCCTGGAATTATTAGTTTAGAAGAGGCCCTAAAGGATGGATCTAAAAATATAGAAAGAACAAGTGAAAATATAGTTAGATTATTAAAAACTAATAAAGTGATAAAGTAATTTATAATTTATCCGATAATAAATAATGTATAAAAAGGAAACTTTAGGGGAGAAAGACATGAATATTATGGATGAAAAAGCAGCTAGCTATTTAAGGCATTATGATAATACAAAGGCTAGTTTTATATTCTTAGATGAAGAATATAGTATCCTGCCAATAATAAAGGAAACTGATGAAATCTATAATAAAATACTAAATATTGAAAAGGAGAAATTTAAAAATAGTAGTTTCTAAATATATATTTTTTCAAATTTTGAAAATAATTTAGAAAACGTTGACAAGATTAAAGTCAATTGATAATATTAAGTTATAGTAAATGGATAGTGATTGTTTAAGTACAAGCTAGACCTATTTATATGAGATTCGTTCGACAGTATTGTTGGGCTTATTTTACATATAAATAGGTTTTTTTATTACCTTAAATTCTTGTATTATACAAGAATGATTAAATAATTAAGAAAGGAGGATAATATGAAAATCGAGAAAATTCTTAATAATAATGCTGTTGTAATTAAGGAAAATGACAATGAGAAAATTGTCATGGGCTGTGGTATTGCATATAAGAAAAGGGTTGGAGATGAAGTTTCAGAGGATAAAATAGATAAAATATTTCTACTATCTAATAAAGAAATAAATAATAAATTTCAAGAACTTGTATCAGATATTCCAATGGAATATGTTGAACTTGGAGAGAAAATTATAACCTTTGCAAAGACACAATTAGGTAAGAAGTTAAACGATACAATTTATATTTTTCTGGTAGACCATATTTATACAGCAATAACAAGGTTTTTAGAAGGTATCGAAGTAAAAAATGCCCTCCTTTGGGAAATTAAAAGATTTTATAAAGATGAATATCCCATTGGTCTTACAGCTCTAGATCTTATTGAAGAGATATTTTCAGTTAGGTTACCAGAGGATGAAGCAGGTTTTATTGCCCTTCATATTGTAAATGCAGAAATGGATGGTAATGAAAAGGAAGTAAAAAGGGTTTATAAAATAACTAAGATAATGCAGGAAATATTAAACATAGTTAGATATAATTTTAAAATTAGCTTTGATGAAGACTCGGTATATTATTATAGATTCATTTCTCATTTAAAATTTTTTGCAGACAGGGTGTTTAGTGAAAGAACTTATAAAGATGAAAATAATGATGATTTATTTGGAATTATTCAAAATAAATATAAAAACTCCTTTCAATGTGTAGAGAAAATAGCTAAATTTATTGAAGATAAATATCAGTACATTATTTCTGATGAAGAAAAATTATATTTAA
>JGI24712J26585_10004403_pt1 | contig 10734 bp, 10 predicted proteins | sample BioPla3DNA2_FD_26585 | JGI IMG/M metagenome (IMG submission 26585)
GGGGTGAGGATTTATGGAGGGTGTTATGGACAAGAGTGAAAAGCTGGCGATGTGGCAGGAGAGGCTGGCAAGGAATGAAGCGGCCTATTGTGATGAGATACAAAGGATGGATACCCGGGAGTCTCTTTACAGGGGCTCCACGGAGTTAAAGCCATTGACGGAACTGGATGTGGAGGATGATGGGAAACACAAGAGGACCCCCCACAGGCGCAACATCATCATGGAGAATATCGAAAGCCAGATAAGCTCCGCCATACCTCAGCCGAAGGTGAGGCCCCTCAGGGGCTCCATAGACGAGGCCAAGGCCAGGCTGATTGAGGACATGATCCGGAACGAATTGGACCGGCTGCCCATGGAAGAGATAAACGACATGATGGAGCGTATTGTTCCCATCCAGGGCGGTGGCGCGTTCCTGGTGGAATGGGACAACACGAAAAGGACCCATTTAACCATAGGGGAGATAGCCTTAACCTTCCTACACCCGAAGCAGGTCATACCCCAGGACGGTGTATATACGGGCATAGAGGATATGGATTACATCATAGTCAAGCTGCCACAGACCAAGGGCTATATCAAGCGCAGGTATGGCGTGGACGTGGACGATGAGTCCGAGACAGAGCCTGAGATCAAGGGGGCCTCGGAGGTATCTACAGCTGAAGATATGGTGACCCAGTATGTGGCCTATTACAGAAACGACAGCGGCGGGATAGGTATATACAGCTGGGTGAACGATACGGAGCTGGAGGACATAGAGGACTACCAGGCCAGGAGACTGGAGNGCTGCGCGGGGTGCGGCGCCACAAAGCAGATTGCCGGGGAAAAGGTGACCCGCGTCAAGGAGAGTGACCAGCTGGAGGAAGGCGTTGCCGCGGCCGCCATGGCCGGGCTCATAGCCTCCGGAGAAGGGGAAGAGTATCCCGCAGGCCTGCCTTTGGAGAGGGATGCCGTTATCACTGAGACGATTGAGGTCCGGGAGGGCATATGTCCATACTGCGGCTCGGAGGAGTGGACCGAGGGCGAGGAAGAATATGAGGAAATCTATCAGGGCTTTGTGACCAGCGGCGGTGTGCGGGTACCTGGCGGCACCTTCAAGCTGGACGAGAACGGCAAGCCCTATCTGGCACCGACAAAGATACCCTTTTACAAGCCCAATGTATATCCCATCGTATTGCAGAAAAACACATCCGTGTTCGGTAGATTTTTGGGAGAATCCGATGTGGATAAGATTGCGGACCAGCAGAACACGGTAAACCGTATGGAGCGGAAGATAATCGACCTTCTCATATCCGCCGGGTCCGTGATAACCCTGCCGCCCCGGGGCAAGTTCAATGTGGACCCAAAGGACGCAAAGAAGATATATCTGGATACGGTAGAGCTTTTACAGTTCATAAAGAAATTCGATTTTACGGGTGATATTACGCCCCATATGGTGTTTCTGGAGCAGGCCTATGAGGAGGCCCGGCAGGTCCTGGGCATAACGGACAGTTTCCAGGGCAGGCGCGATCCCACGGCCAAGAGCGGTATAGCCAAGCAGTTTTCAGCGGCCCAGTCCGCTGGCAGGCTGGAATCCAAGAGAGTGATGAAGGACGCGGCTTACGCAAGGTTGTTTGAGCTGATATTCAAGTTCAAGCTGGCCTACGCGGACGAACCCCGGCCAGTTGTGGCCACTAACGAAAAGGGTGAACTTCAGGACGAGATTTTTAACAGGTACGACTTCCTGGAGGTTGATGAGGCCGGTGAATACTGGTGGAATGATTTATTCTTATTCTCCTGCGACACTTCGGCGCCGCTGGCGAACAACCGGGAGCAGATGTGGGAGAACACCACAGCCCAGCTGCAGGCGGGATGCTTCGGGGACCCGACCAGCACTGAAACCCTGGTACTGTACTGGACAAAGATGGAGTTGTTACATTATCCCGGAGCGGCCGAGACGAAGAAATACCTGTCCGACAGGTTGGCCAGGGAGCGGGAGATGGCAGAGAGGCAGATGGAGGTGCACAACCAACAGTTGGCCATGGAAACCATAAGGCAGGCCAGGGAAGACGCCAGGCGTGACGCGGGTGCCCCTGGAACCGGGCAAAGGCCGGTATCAGAGCGGCCGCGTACAGAAAACCTGATGTGACGGACCTTCAGTTAACAAGAGGATGCCGCCCCCCCCACGGACGGGGTTCGGGGCGCCAGGGATGTCGCCCCATGCGGGGGGATTTAGAAGTATTGAACGAAACTTTACCCATCGGAAGAGGGCAAAAATCCGAATTCGTTTTGGGAGGTGAGAATGTGAAGAAAGGATATATCGGGAAGATTAAGAACTCTGGCAGCCAGGTAGTTAAGGCTCCTAACCAGAGCGCTGTCCCGAAGAAAAGGACGGTAAAGACCGGAACGGACCTCCGGGCCGGCAAGAAGTAGCAGATAAGTTATACAGGATAACAACTACTACCCATCGGAAAAGGGCAAAAATCCGCATAGATTTCATAAGCGACAGCGAGGGGAACTTTAGGAAGGAGAGCTATGGAAAACAATGATCTTATGGAGATCTTCGGCCTGACCGAAGATGACACCCATGGAAAAGGGCAAAAATCCGAAGCTAAGGGCTCTGACAATGAGGATGAGAGCCTGGACAACAGCCCTGCAGACAACGAAGAGGGCAAAGATGACAACGATTTAGACGATGATGATCTGGGCGAAACCGGTGATGAGGATCTGGGAGAAGGTTCCGGGGAAGCGGACGATGAGGAGCCTGAGGACAAGGAAGGCGAGGAATCCGAGGGAGACAAGGACGACAAAAAAGGCGGCCGCAGCGCGAAGAACGCTGAGCGCCGCCGGCAGAGGAACCGGAGGATAAAGGAGTCTCAGCAGAAACTGATTGACGAGGCTGTGAGCAAGGCTCTGAAAGAGCACCAGGAGCAGACAAGGCAGATCATGGATGCCTTTGTGGTATCTCTGGGCCTGAAAAACCCTCGTGATAACAAGCCCATAACCACTTTAGAGGAGCTCAATGAGTACCAGAAACATAAGGAGAGGGAGCAGCTGGAGAAGGACCTGCAATCCGGGAAGATAACCCCTGAGCATATCCGGAAGATTGTGGCGGACATGCCTGAACTCCAGCGGCCCGCCAAAGAAGAAAAAGCTCCTGAGGAGGACCCCCAGGTCAAGGCGGCCATAGAGGCGGACATAAAGAGAATAAGTGAGCTGGATCCCTCCATAAAATCCATAGAGGACTTTGTGAAGATGGAAAACCATGACCGCTTTTATGAGCTGGTCAAGAGGGGGAACAACTTCTATGACGCGTTCTGCCTTGCCAACATGGACAAGCTGGTAGAGATGAAGGCAAAGGCGGAGGCCAGGAAAAGAGCGAATCTGGCCAACAGCAAGGAGCACATGAGGCGCAAGTCATCCCGGGGCCAGGGAGCCGTGACGGTGCCCCCGGACGTGATGGCCCTGTACAGGGAGCTCATGCCGGACGCCACAGAGGCCGAGATACAAAAGCACTACAACAAGCAACTGAAGAAATAAACTGCCGCGATAAGGCGGCAGGAGCAAAAAGGACTGTGTCCGGAAAGGAAGGAACAATGTTCAGAGTACATAAGACGAAAGATGGATCCGTGCCGCCTATAGAGTACCTGCCGGCGGAGGCGATTACTCCGAAAATCGGAATGCTGCTCGAATTTGACGCAACGTCGCACCAGCTGCAGGCCAGCACGACCACAGCCCAGTACATATGCATGGCGGAGGCCGGGTCCGCAATCACGGCGGGGACCCTGATACCCGTCATAGCAATCGACAGGGATACCATATACGAGACCCAGCTGGACGGCAATACAACGCTGGACCTGGGCCAGACATGCGACATAGATGCCACCAGTCTTTTGGCTGACGGTGACGGAACTACCAACGATGACCTTCTCATAGTCGGTATGGAGGGCAGCTCCGAAGGCGACAACATCTATGTCAAATTCGTGAAGTAGGAGGAAAAAGAGATGGCAGGAATTACATTTACCGAAGGCTCGGGCCTTAACGACAGCATATTCGGGAAAAGCCAGGCCCCCATCAGGATGTTCCTGGAGAAGCGGGGAGAGGCCTTTGAGCAGCAGAGCATTATCAAAGAAATATTCTCCATGGGCACATCCAGGCACTATGGAGAAAAGATGACCTCCATGACCGCCATGGACGGCTTCCAGGCCGTGGGCGAAAACGGGGCCTATCCCGTGGACAACATGCAGGAGGGCTACAGCAAGACCCTGGAGCACATGACCTGGAAAGACAGCTTTTCGTTGTCCCGTGAGATCATCGAGGACTCCAAGCTGATGGACCTCCGAAAGAAGCCGGCCGCTTTTATAGCTGGCTATTACCGCACCAGGGAGAAATTTGGGGCCGCCCTCATCGGCGGGGCTATCAAGGCCCAGAGCTCTATCGTGTTTGCAGGCAAGTCCTTTGACACAACCTGTGCTGATGGAAAAACTCTTTTCCATGTAGAGCACCCCAGCAAGGTGGCCAAGAAGGTTTCCCAGTGCAACCTTTTCAAGGACGCATTCAGCGTGGACGCCCTGTCCGCGATGGAGACGGTAATGCAGAACTTCAGGGGCGATAACAATGAGATCCTGGACGTGGCTCCGGATACCATAGTTATCCCGAACCTTTTCACCCTGAAGAAAGCCGTGTTTGCGGCCATCGGAGCCGACAAAGACCCCAACACCGCCAACAACGGGTTCAACTATCAGTATGGCCGCTGGAAGGTGATAGTGTGGTCGTATCTCAACCAGTTCATCGCGGCCAGCACCGCACCCTGGATACTGCTGGACAGCAGGTATAACCAGGAGTACGGCGGCGCCGTATGGCTTGACAGGACCAATCTGGAAGTACGAAGCACCCTGGACGAGAACACCGACGCCAACATGTGGAGAGGTTACGCCAGGTTCATAGCGGGCTTCAATGACTGGCGGTTTGCGGCGGTGGGCGGAGTTTCCACCGGCAACGATCTGCCGGCGGCTTAAAGCCAAGGCAGACCTTGGCTTGGGATAAATCAGGGGGGCGTTTCATTATGCGCCCCCAGATGAAAACACGGCAGGACTGTGTTCGCCCGGTCTTTCAATTTACGCAGGCGGCAAAATATTGCTAAGCATGAGTGGCCTTCCCCTCAGCGCTGCATCCTTGGGATGCCGCCCCCCACGGGGGACGAGGGTACGGGGCGTAAAGGCAAAAGATTTTTGCCTTGGGATGTCGCCCCCTACGGGCGAATACAGTCTGCTCTTATGGGAGGATTATGAGATGAGCACATTCACACGATTTACACACTTGGCGGCCCAGGGTGACTTCAGGGTGAAGGGCAGGGCCGATAGTTTCGTCAGACTGGTGAAGGTGGGGACAGTTTTATTTGGCGCCACATCCGGGCAGGCGGCGACACTTTACACATTGGCGCCGGGTGCGATACTGCTTGAAGTCATATGTGACGTGACCCAGGCTTTCAACTCGGGAGATTCGGATTCTCTTACCATTGGAGCGGGAGCCGAGGCGGACGCTCTGATGGGAGCGGACGACATCACCGAGACCCAGGTGGGCACGTATCGCAAGGATGCCTGGGTTATCGGCGGGGCTGAAGGGACGGCCATAACCGCTACGCTGACGAAAGCGGGAACCGCAGCAACCAAGGGGAAAGCGGATATATACGCCCGGATAGTTGACAGGCTATAGGGCGGACTCCCGCCCTGCAAAAGGAGCAAGCCATGAAGCTGAAAGATGTGATAGAACACGTTGACGAGTTAAGGCCGGGCAATCCCTGTTCCGATGACATGAAGACCAATTGGATAAACAATCTTGAGTCCCGGATCCAGACGGAGGTGTTCCTTCTGGGCCCCGGGGAGCTCATAAGTTACGACTATGGGGAGGACGCGGAAAAAGAACTCCTTGTTGGGCCGCCCCATGATGACATGTACTGCACATACCTGCAGGCCATGATTGACTTTGCCCAGGGCGAGTATAAGCAATATCACAATACCATAACCATGTACAACGCCATGTGGGCAAGTTTCGCCGCCTGGTTTTACAACACATACAATCCTGTGGAAGCAAGGACGGCGGAGCTGGGGACGGTATCCAGGGAGAACGTGGCCTTATGTACCCTTCCCCCGTATTCAATACTGACGAGGCTGGTCTGCAGGATTGAGACCCCGTTTGAAAGCGGGGAGGAATTAACCCTGAAGGCTGGGGATGCCATCCTGATGGGGACAAGTGACATGGACGTGACAAAGGCAGGCATATATTTGAAGGCCCCTATGTACAAGGCCGGGGCTTTAGGCGCGGAGATTAAGGCCGAACTTACCAGCGACTCCGAGGGGGTTGCCGTGGTATATGGCAATATACTCAGGAGGGCGCTATGAAGGACTGGATAATAAAGTACTGGCTGGAGGCCCTTTTCGGCGTGGTGTGCGTTGTATTCGGAGCTTTGTACAGGCGAATGGCACGAAAGGTCAAAAAGCAGATATCGGACCAAAAAGCGCTTAAAGACGGCATGCTTGCGTTGCTTCGAAGCGAGATAATCAGGTGCCACGACAAGTACATGCAACGAGGCTGGATACCTATTTATGCCTTGGATACGGCCAACGCCCTGTATAACTCGTATAAGGTACTCGGTGGGAACGGAACCGTTAAGAAGCTTGTCGAGGACATGAACGATTTGCCGAACAATGAACGGGAGGTACACGCATGACATTATCCGAAATACTTAACATTGTGCTGCCGTCGCTGATGACGGCGGTCATCATCCCGCTGCTTGTGGCAGTGGGAAAAGCCGTGTCGAATTACTTCAAGGAGAAAACCAACAGCGAAAAGCTTCAGAAATACTTTGACATGGCCAATGATGCGATTGTCACCGCGGTGGCGGAGGTGATGCAGACCTTTGTTGAGACCATGAAACGGGAAGGCGCCTGGAACAAGGAAGCCGCTGAGAAAGCCTTTGAGCTGGCGAAAATGCGCGCCATAGAGATTATGGGCGTGGCGGCATTGCAGGCCCTGCCTGAGATTGTGGGCGATGTGGAGGCCTGGATTATCAGCAAGATTGAGGCGGCCACACTGCAGACTAAACAGGGGATCCAGGTGATGCGGACCCTTGGAGGAACGCCTTGCGCAAGTTTCACGTAATTGGTTTTTCCCTGATTGTGGAAGCCATTGCGTTTGTGGCAGTTTTTCCGGGACGTATGGGCATGGGCCCCATGCCCATACGCGGGGCGTAAAGGCAAAAGATTTTGCCTTGGGATGCCGCCCCCTACGGGGGGACGAGGGGACGGGGCGTCAGGGATGCCGCCCCCTACGGGGAGGAGCAGTATGAATTTAAGACAGTGTATATTGACTGAGAACGTCTGTTATAAAAAGGGAGAAAAGATTGAGCCAGTGGGGATAGTGGTCCATTCAACAGGGGCGAATAATCCCTACCTCTGCCGGTACGTGCAGCCGGACGATGGTTTATTGGGAAGGAACGCATACAACAACCACTGGAACATGGACGTGCCCTCCCTCCGGGTATGCGTCCATGCCTTCATCGGGCGATTGAAGGACGGCAGTATCGCCGCATATCAGACTCTGCCCTGGGACCATCGTCCCTGGGGCTGCGCCTCCGGGCCCAACGGCAGCTATAACAACAGCCACATACAGTTTGAGATCTGTGAGGACGGTTTAAGTGACCGGGCGTACTTCAGCGCGGTCTACCGGGAGGCAGTGGAGCTGTGCGCATACCTTTGCCTGACGCGTGACATAAGCCCGGAAAACATATGCGACCACAGTGAAGCCCACAGGAGAGGATACGCCAGCAACCACGCAGATGTCAGACATTGGCTCCCCCGGCACGGGAAAAGCATGGACATATTCAGGGCGGACGTGAGAAAGGAGCTGGAGGAATTGAGCTACGAAAAGTGGAAGGAATACTTCGAGCGGTACATGGAGGAGCTGGCCGCGAAGGAGCCGGACGCCTGGAGCCGCGAAGACCGGGAGATCGCAGAGAAGATCGGGCTCGTCAAGGGCGACGGGAAGAGCATGCGGTACAAGTCTTTCTGTACCCGAGAGGAGATGGCGGTGTTTCTGGTGAGGGCGATAAGGTACGTCCTCGGAAGGGGGGAAGGTGTAATGATCATACACAGTGCGACGGGCACAGGCGGCGGGATAAACGAGTCAATCAGTTTTATCCTGCACGGGAAGTTGCATGAGATCAGGCTGCACCTGAGCGGGGCAGGCGGAGGCGGGGACCTGACGGTCACCATCGACTCCGCCGGCGGGGCGGCCTACGACACGGTAATCCTGAAGCAGGACATGACGGAAGTCCAGGATTTGCATTTCAGGCCCAACAGGCCCATACATATTGAAGCCGGCTCGGCGCTGAAGGTAGCTTGGGCGAACTCGGAAAACAAGACGTACGGCCTGGAAGTTCTCTACGAAATGGGGTGTGGTAGATGAGCCTGAGCATTAACGGGAAGGAAATCGGCAAGGGGGTTGATGAGGCGCTTGAAACCAGAGTTAAAGCCTTGGAAAACTACAAGAGAATATCGGCATTACCTAAATCATTTATAAGAGAAACAAATCTTTTCATAATGGACGCAAGCGAAGGTTGGGAGGCTATGGCTGGCCGAGACGTTGACCTCGCTGACCCCGAACATGTATCAGGCGAGACAAGCATAAGGATAACTACACCGTCTGAGGCTGTTACTCCTTATTATGCGTATGCAAGGATGCCGATAACGCCTCATCTTACATATGCCAGTTATATACACATTCGGCTAAAAATCGACGAACCTGCAAACCTAGATAAAATGGAATTTAAATTCTATAACATTTCAAGTGAAGGTGCTGTTTATTATTACACTTATCAAGTAGAGTCTGACGATACAGATACGGACTGGAGAATTGTTAGAATACCCGGTGCAACACATTGGTCAACATACGGTCCTGTTCCAGCAATAGAAGCATGTAATCGTTTTGAAATTCAAGCTAAAGCAAAAGCTGGAGTGACCGTCACTGTAAAAGTAGATGCGGTGCAGTTTATAAAAACAACTCCGTCCATCATTGTCTGGTGTGATGATGGCTTAAAAAGTGTATATGATATTGCATTTCCTATACTAAAAAAATATCCAAAAATAAAAATGGCTTGTGCTATTATTACTAGTTTAGTTGGCACCGAAGATCATATGACATGGGATGAAATCGCAGAAATGGCGGCGGATGGACATCTCATTGTATCGCATTCTCATACACACCGATATCTCAATAATTTATCAGATAGCGCACTTGAAGAAGAATTGCGTTTATCACAAGCTGCACTTTTAGCCCACGGATATGTTGAAGGGTTAAGAATATTAGTCAATCCTGGTGGTTTTGGAGTACCGAAGGCGCAGAAACATATATTGCATAAATATTATTTAGTCGAGCGACCATCTTCTAACAAAGCAAATGCAGTGTACTATTATCCAGTGGCACCTACAAGACTATACGACCCTAAAATGGCGAACATGATTTTTTACAATATAACAGGCAGTGTTACGGAATCATCAATTGATACTATGCTCGATAAAGCTGTAAAAATCGGCACAGCATTAGAATTTACTTTCCACGGATTCACAACTGACCCGGCTGAAGTCGGCAGTTATGTTATACAGGATACTAAGTTTGATTACATCTGTAATGCGATAAGTAGCAGAAATATACAGTGTGTTTTGCCGACAGATGTATTTAATAATAATAATTTTTGGGCTGCTGAGACTTTAATATAGACTGCCTCTGGTCAATAATAACCGTCAGCCGTATAGGCAGGTGATACATATGCCACACACGTTTTCAATGCTGGACACGCAGTTCCCGAGTTTTACGGGCGGGGAGTCCGTGGGAGAGAAGGTAGACGTATTACACAACTACCTTTTCATGCTGCTGGAGAACCTGAAATACACGCTCTTCAACCTGGGGGAGGAGAACTTTAACAAGGCCGAGCTGGAAAAGCTGGGTGAGTGGCTTGACACCGGCATAGTCAACGAGGTCAGGGACCTGGAGGGGAACCTGTCGGCCCTGGTCCAGACGACACAAAGCATTGAGCTGAGGGTGCAGAATGCCGAGGGTAGCATAGCGTCCCTGACCCAGACGGCGGGAAGCCTGTTAAGCGCGATCTCAAACCTTGAAGGTGACGTCTCTGCCCTTGAGCAGACGGCAAACAGCCTGACAAGTAGCATATCAAACCTTGAGGGCGATATATCGACGCTTACGCAAACAGCCAGCAGTCTGACCTCCCGAATATCATCCGCCGAGGGAAACATTGCAACTCTTACGCAGACTGCTACGAGCTTAACCTCAAGAATAGGCGATGCTGAGGGCAACATTGCAACCCTCACGCAGACGGCTGACAGCCTCACTTCCAGGGTGGTTGACGCTGAGGGTGATATTTCCACCTTGGTACAGACTGCAAGCAGCCTTTCATCCAGGGTAAGCGATGCTGAGGGAAATATTTCTGCCGTCACTCAAACGGCGAATAAAGTCAACTGGCTGATAGCGTCCGGTACAAGTGCTTCAAACTTCACGCTCACGCCGAGGACGATAAGCCTTGTGGCGCAGAACATCGACCTGACGGGCTACGTCACGTTCAGCGCCCTGAGCACGGCGGGGCAGTCCACCATCAACGGGGCGAACATTACCACCGGGACGATAAGCGCCGCCAGGATAGACACCGCGAACCTTTCTCTCCTGACGCTGCGGACCATTGAAGGCAAG
>JGI24712J26585_10004416_pt1 | contig 10716 bp, 6 predicted proteins | sample BioPla3DNA2_FD_26585 | JGI IMG/M metagenome (IMG submission 26585)
CTAGCTTTAACCTTAAAGGAGTGCTAAAGGATGAATAATTATCATTAAGATTCATCCTTTCTATTATATTTTTAATTGTTAGGATAAGTAAAATATGGACTATTGTCTATCCTTCTTTCCATAGAAGGCGGATAAAAAATATTGTTGCTTCTTAATTCTGCTATTCTTGTTACTCCTACATATATGTTGGAAATCTGATACCATGTAGCATAATCCACAGTTCCAGTTTTAGGCAATTTAAAGATATCTTGAAAAACTCTTACAGCTTCAGCTGTTGCCTCTCCAAATATTCCATCAACAGCCACTTTAGGTATAAGAGGATAATTTTGTGCTATTCTATTTAAAAATTCTTGTATCATTTTAACTTCTGAGCCAGAAGAGCCTATTGTTAGCTCATATCCTGGATATGATGAGGGGCTTCCTTTTACAACATCTGCAGTATTAAGCTCAATATCATCTCCATAATAATGTGTTAATATTTCATAAGGAACCTTACCTTGGTCACCTAAGTATTTGCTTCCCCATTGACTTAACCATTCAGGACATGTTACATTTTTTCCATCACAGTATTGAGTTAACAATGGTTGCTTTCTACCAAACCTCTTTACATAAGTTGAAAAAATTTCATCTACAACTCTACTGATATTATCATAAATATTTCTTCCATAATTAAATGCATGATCATAAGCCGTTGAACTTGTTATATCAAAATTCTTTCCTTTTCCCTTATACCATTCTGTATAAATTCTATTAAGTGTAAATGAAATAATACAATATATATTAGCCCTTATTGTTGTTTCTGGCCAAGTTGAGTATATTTCACAAGAAGCTACATTTTTTATATATTCCTTATAATTGACCCTATAATTAGGGGCAGTATTGTCATTAGGGCTTCCTTGATGAACTACTACATATTCAGGTACTACTGGCATAGGCAAAACTACACCACTAGATGGTAATGGAAGTGGTTTATCTGGATTTTCCGGAATTTTGCTAGGATAATTACCAATTAGAGTATTAGGCAAAATAATTATTATTTCTTCAATTCTGGCTGTATTTTTTCTTTCCACTAAATTTACTTGTTGAAGTGCTACCCTTTCTGGAAAAACCTGAACCCCCCTTACTAAAAAATCTTCAAACCCACTCCTTTGAACTGTTACATCATATAATTTATATGGAAGCCTATCTATAGGATTTTGAGAATATTCAAAAGGCTGTGAATCTAAATCTATTTCCATTGATAATCCTGATGAATCTGTAGATAAAACTTTAGGTTCTATTTTGTTTTCTTCATTTTCTGAAGATGTTACAGTTATTTTACAGTTGTCTACTGGAATAAAGCTATCGCCTTTGAAACATTGAACCTGCAATCGACCAATATTAGCCATATATTTTCTCCTAATAAATTACTTACTAATTATACTATGTGATAATATTATTATTGTGATTGATTTATAGGTATTCTAATAAATAAATTTCTCAGGTTGTATTCCTCATATTTTTTTTCATTTTTACTATTTCTGTTATACTCCCCTCGTAATGCCTCAAAAACTTTATTTACATCTATCGTTCCATATCCCCATTCTGGATTAGGATAACTGTCTCCTTTTCTAGTATTTACTCCTCTTATTACATATGAAGTAATTTCCTTAGAATATATCTCTGGCTTATTATTGTCTATAACTGCCCATTCTAATATCAAAGCACATATTCCTGCCACCAAAGATGCTGCTACAGAAGATCCAGAAGAAACTCCAACTCCTCCATTAAGCTTAATAATAGGAGCATTAATTCCACCTGCTGCAATATCAGGTTTTATTGTTCCGTCTAGTGTATATCCCCTTCCAGAACTTCCAACTGTTGCATTATTATTTTGATTATAATATGCAACTGACAAAGCAGTATCTGAAACTGAAGGAATAGTAAGAGTAATATATTGGTTTGGTTCCAAAAACTTAGTATCTCCATTTAATAATTCTCTCTGTGGAAGCCATGACCAATATTTCATATTTACTAAATACTCCCCATAAATTATAAACTTCCATATTCCAGGCTTTAAATTAAAAGCTTTTATCCCTATTGATTCATTTCCATTTTGCTCATTAGATAAATCATATTTTATCATCATTTCTGTTCCTTCATAAACAAATTTTACTCTTTCTGCATGAGTAGTTTTTGATGATATTTTATCAATTATTTCTCCTGAAGGCGATACTATTGATACTGCTATAACATCAGGTATTTTTGCCCATATTTGAAATCCTAAAGATTTTTGTTTTTCTGAGATTTTAATTTCTATAGTGCTTTTATTTCCAATTTCATTAAATGTGCCTTCAAAATGAGTATCAGTATCTCCTTGATTACCTGTACCTGTAACGCAAATTGCCCTAGCTTGCCTTGAAAATACATCTATAGATCCTGATATCTCATCTTTACCATCATGAGCACCTATATTGGTACCTAAATTAAATAATAAAACAACAGGCCTTTTCATTTCACTAGACACTAAGGATACATATCTATTTGCTAATAATATGTTTGTGCTATCATATTTCCACCTATTATCTGCATCAACTCCTGAATACTTCAACATATTATTATTTATTTCTTTAAGCTTTACAATAACAAAGTCAACTGCTGGTGCAGCTCCTATTACTGTTTCATTTTGTCCTCTAGCTCCTGCTATTCCTGCTGCCATAGTGCCATGTCCATTTTCGTCTTTACTTGGCACTATCTTATAAGGATCTTCTCCATTTCTAGATGCTTTTATTGCTTCATTAATTTGTTCACGTGTATATTCTGTTCCTAATTTTACTCCATAAATATCCCCTTTAGAGTCAATTGTTTGATCCCATATTCTTAGTATTCTTGTAGTACCATCCTCCCTTTGAAATTCTTCATTTAAGTAATCTATTCCAGTATCAAGTATAGCTATAAGAACTCCCCTTCCATCTAAATTTAAATAGGGATTATTATGAAAATTAATCGCATTACTTGCTTCTAATGGAGTAATATTATTTAATGTATATATTTGAGGTAAATACGGATTAATAAATCTTTTTATATATTTACTTATTTCATCTATTTCTCCTACCGGAGTAAAAATTATTCCATATGACTCATTAAGCACCACAGTAGAAACATTAGGAATGTTATTTGCTTTTAAGAACTCACTTGGCACAGAAAGCTCTACCAAAAATGAAACTATTTCTGATTTATCTGAATATAATTTATAAAATTCAACTAAATCATCATATCCATCTAATATCAGTCTATTATCTCTATATGATTCTCCTTTTATTATGTTTAACGTTGATTCTAATATCCCCATAGTATCGTATAAACAAACCTCTCCATAACCAAAACTAGGGTCTGGATAGACAATATCTCTTCTCTCTTTTTTAGCTCCAAGTATTAAGTAATATTTTAATCTATCTCCAAATAAAAAAATATCATTTCTTCTTATTATCCCCCACTCCATCATTAAAGCAGCAAGTCCACTTACATGAGGTGTTGCCATTGATGTACCTGACTTTCTATCAAAGGAACCATTAGGTGCAACTGATGAAATTCCTTCACCAGGTGCTACTAGGTCAGGCTTTGACTCATCATAATAAGAAACTCTTCCTCTACCACTAAATGGTGAAATATTTCTTGTTATATAATTATAGCTACCTACAGAAATAACTCCATACACAGTGGCAGGAATTCCTAAAGTATTATTTACTGTTGGATTGAGAAACTTGGTATTTTCATTTAACCCCTCAGAAATTGGAAGCCACATGTCAAATATTCCTTCATATTCATTAATTATTTTCATTATTATTTTCCATTGCCCAGGAATAATAATATTTCCCTCACTAATTAATGAAATTCCTATTTCACCACTTATATCAAAAGGACGTGGTCCAGTGTTATATATTTGATATTGATTTCCGGAGATAACCCCAGTATTAAAGCCTTCTTCTATTATTATAGCCCCTGATGATACTCCTGTTGGTGCAATTAACTCTAAGGATACTTTAGGTAATATTGATTTGTATAAATTAATTACAACAGCAGTTTCACCTTGAGAAACATTAAAAGTAACTACATTTTCTTTTTCAAGATTTCCTCCAACATGATGAGCTGCATTTCCCTCATTGCCTGCTGCAACAGCAATAGTAACTCTTTCTAAAGTAGCTATTGTATTTATATATTGTTCTAATAAGCTACTTCCATTATGTGCTCCATCATTAGTGCTTAAACTTAAGTTTATTACTAAAGGCATTTTTAATTCTGAGGCCTTGTCGATTAAAAATTTTATTCCTTTCATTATATAGGTACTAAGAGAAAATAAACCTCTACTACTTTTAACCATCATAATTGAACTTTTAGGTGCCACGCCATAATATTTAGGATTAATTTTCCCTCCTGCACATGCTATTCCTGCCACATGAGTTCCATGTTCTATTACATCATAAAAAGGCACTATTTTAAATGGATCATCTTGTAGTAACGCTTCATTAATTTTGTTTTTATCGTATATTGCTCCATTCATACTTAAATCATAAATATACTCTATTCTAGTTGAACCATCATCATTTCTAAAAGCTGGATGAGTATAATCTATTCCAGTATCAATAAATCCAATTACAATCCCTTCTCCATACAACCCATATTCATTTCTTACTCTATCTGCACATATAGCTTTATTACTCTCTATATCCGTTAAGTATAAACTCTTAGGTAATTCTATATATTGAACGTTCTCATTTTTAGCTAAATCTTCTAATTTATTTATAGGTATTAATACTATTCCAAATCCATATCCTAAATCATTAAATTCCCCACCTATGGATTTTATAAATTCTCTAACTTCAACTGTTTTTTCTCCAAATAAAATGGTAACTTCAATTTTATTATCATTACTATTATAAATACTGCTAGACAAATTCAGTTTACCTAATACTTCCTTTGGAATTGTTCTAATTATTTTATTAATCTCACCTAATATAACAATCTCCCCCAAATATAATAATATATATTATATTCTTAATTGTTCCTTCTATTCCAAAAAATAAATTAAAGGATGTGTAAAATGACAAATCATTTTACACATCCTTTAATTTTATGCTTTTTTGTTTACTTGAATTCCTTCATTTAATTATTTTCTACTGTATACTAATTTTCCATCAATGAAGGTCATATTAACTTTTATTTCATTCATCTGTTCTTTAGGATAACTTAAGATATCTTCACTTAACACAATTAAGTCTGCTAACTTGCCACATTCAATACTTCCTTTAATATCTTCTTCATATGATGAATAAGCCCCATTATACGTAGCACACCTTATAGCTTCCATTACACTTATCTTTTGTTTTTCATCAAACTGATACTTTTCATTTCTATCATATCTATTTACTGCTCCATCTATTACACTTAATCCAACAGGCCCTGATGGTGCATCACTAGCAATTGATGGTTTCATTCCAGCATCAATCATACTTCTTAATGCGATTAAATACTCACTTCTCTTAGGTCCATAAATTTCAGCATAATGCTTACCTTGAAATGTAATCATGCCAGAATTTAATGTTGGACATATATTCATAGCCGCCATTCTCTTTATTAAATCTTCATCAACTATAGTACAGTGCTCTATTCTATTTCTTAGCTTTTTAGACTCTTCACCTTTAAATGCCTTTTCATAGCCTTCCACCATAAATTCAATAGCTAAATCTCCAATGGAATGAGCAGTGGCTTGACACTCAGCATCATTTATTTTCTTTATGTAATCTGCTGTTTCTTGTCTTTCCCATCCTAATACTCCGTGGATGCTCTTGTCATGACTATAAGGCTCACGAGTGGCACAAGAAGGTGCTCCACTACCTCCATCAATCATAAATTTGCAGCCCCCAATTTTAAAGTGCTCATTTCCAAGTCCAGAAATTAATCCAAGAGACATGAAATGCTCATTTTGTTCGTATGAAAATGGCTTGCCATATATGCTATGAATAAACATATAGTCTCTAACTACAAATTCCCCATCCCTACACATCTTCTGCATAAGATGATAGGAACTTGGCCCACATGCTCCACAATCATGAATAGAAGTTACACCATTTTCTAAAAGAAGCTTTTGGGATTTTAATGCAGCTGCTTTTTGCTCATCCACATTATAATTTACTTCTGACCATAGCTTGAAATGAGTATGATCCCTTACTAATCCTGTTAATTTTCCATTAACCACATCAATTTCATACTTTGGATATTTAGAAGCATCCTCTGGTCCATATACTCCTAAATACTCTAATGCCTTTGAATTATACATAGAAATGTGGCCTCCAATATGCATACATTGTACAGGATTGTTAGGGGCTATTTCATCTAGCTCTTCTAAAGTAGGGTGTCTTTTTTCTTCTAAAAACATAGGCTCATATCCCATACTAGATATCCACTCACCAGGCTTCTTGAAATCTACTGCCTTCTTTAATAATTCCAATATTTCCTTTACACTTTTACATTGATCCACACCTAAATTTATTATTGAAGAATCTACTGAATCCCCAAAAAAACCATTTAATATTGGATGAAAATGTGTATCAATAAGTCCTGGCATTAAGGTTTTTCCATGTAAATCAATTACCTCTGTTTCTTTATCTATTAGTTTAAGTAAATCTTCTGTTAATCCAACAAATACTATTTTATTATCCTTCACTCCAACAGCTTGGGCTACATCATCCTTTGAATTAACAGTAACTACACTACCATTTATAAAAGCTATATCGATGTGTGTTAGATTAACCTTCATTTTACTCACCCCTAAATAAATTCTTTGTCAACTATGCCAAGTACTTCTTCCAATTTTGCTAGTTCTTCTAATAGTTGTTCTTCAGTAATTATTAATGGTGGACATACAAATATCATATTTTCATGAGAATAAGTCATAAATCCTTTAGCCTTTAGTTTTCCTATAATTTTACCCATTACTCCTTCTGGATCTTTACCATATGGTACTAATGGTTCCTTTGTTCCCTTATCCTTTACCAATTCCACTGCAGAGAATAATCCTATAGCACGAACATCACCTACGCACTTGAACTTTTCCTTAAATTCTTCTAATTTTGATTTTAATACTGCTCCAACTTTATTAACATTTTCAAGAATATTAGCTTTCTTATAATAATTTACACAAGCTACACCAGCTGCACATGCTAATGGATGTCCACTATATGTTAATCCACAAGATAATAAATGATCATTAAAGTATGCTGCAATTTCTTTACTTACTACACATCCTCCCAATTGAACATATCCACATGTAACACCTTTTGCAAAAGTTACAATATCAGGTTTAACACCAAAGTTTTCAAATGCAAACATTTTTCCTGTTCTGCCCCATCCAGCCATAACTTCATCACAAATCATCATTATTCCAAACTCATCACAAATTTTTCTTACTCCAGGTAAATAATTTTTAGGTGGAATGATAATACCATTTGAACCAGTTATAGTTTCCATAACTATTGCAGCAACACTGTCAGGTCCTTCATAAATTATTTGTTCTCTTAATTTTGCCACATAGTATTCTCCTGCTGCTTCTTCTGATTCAAATTGAATTTTTTCACGATAAACATAAGGATCAAAGAATTTAACAAAACCTGGGATACCTGGCTCTAATGGATATCTTCTTGGCTCACCAGTTAAATTACCTGCTCCAAAAGAAGATCCATGATAACTTCTATATCTACTAAATACTTTATTTCTGCCAGTATACATTCTTGCTATTTTAATTGCATTTTCATTTGCATCTGCACCTGCATTTGTGAAAAATACCTTTCCCATATTATCTGGCATTAAATTAATTATCATTTCTGCTAAAGTTGCTCTAGACTCTACAGCATAGCTTGGTGCTACAAAGCAATATTGATCTACTTGCTTTTTTATTGCCTCAGCAATATCTTTATTTCCAAAACCAACATTCATATTAACTAATTGTGATGACATATCTGTATATCTATTTCCATCATAATCCCACATGTAGATTCCTTCTGCCTTTTCAATTGGAATTGGATTTAATCCTCCTTGTTTACTCCAAGATTGTAAATTGTACTTTAATGATTTTTCTTTAATTTCTTCACCCTTCATTTTTATATCTCCTTCCTTAAATAATAAAAAGGAGCAACATCATATAGATGTAGCTCCTTTGCTATCTATTTTATTATTTTTTATTTATGTTTTTATTATATCATCTATTTTTCAAAAGATAGACTTCATTTATCTAATAATTTTTGTGCAAGTATATAAAACATCTCCTTTGAGCCTCTTATTTTTGAGGATCCCCTTTTACATCATTTATTTTATCTTCAATTTCTTTAGTTGCAGCATCGTAATTTGTTCCTGCTATATTCTTAATCTTTTCCTTATTTTCATCTGAAATAATATAATTCTCAATTACAATAATTTTACCATCATCTACAACGTTTCCATCATCATCAGTTGAAATACTTATATTATATTCAGAACCAATTTTATATTCAGGATTAAGAGTTAGAGGAATAAAGCCTGTAGCAGCCTCACTATTACCTTTAAAATAAACATGATAATATTTATTATCCCTTGCTTTAATTAAATGTGCCTCTGGATTTTTTTCTTCATCAATAACTTCTACATCGCCTACATTATTGACTTTATCTTTTTTGTTTGAAAAAAAGTTATAAAATAAATAAACTAGGCAAAAGCCTAGTTTAAATAAATATATTTCATCCTCCATTTTAAATTCTAAATTTCTTATAAGGATTTTGACAAGGTTGTCCAAAAGAGATGTGCATTTCTCTTTCCTGAAGATCCATAATAATTGAAAAGACTGTTCCAATACCTCCACCATCTGGTCCGTTATTTTCTTCATGATGACATATAGATGAACTTGGATCTGTATGATTAGTAAAAACGGATTTAATATCCCTTAAAGTAACATGCCTAGCAGATTCATTTATTATTTTATCTGCTCTTCCTTTTCTAATAAATGTATCTGGAAATTTACATTTTGCCGTATCTTTTCTGTTGCATTTTGGTAGCTTAAGACTTGTATAATGATTTGTATGAGTTAATATGCCATCCTTGGGATATATTGCCTCAAAATCATCTATTTCTATTTCGAAATCTATAGCTTCACCATATTCACTAGCAATTACTATATTTGCTGGACATCCTATTTTCGTATTGCTAACTATATTCATTGCCATTTCAAAGGTTTCTTGTTCCAAGATGCTTCTTAAAATAATATGTATCGGTACACCAGAAGGAGTATCATTTACTGAAAGAGCATTAAAACACACTCCTATTCCATTTGCATTCATTCCTATTTTTCCTACTATTCCTGCTTCTGTCATAGTAGCTAAAGCTGGTTTACCATCTTTCTTAACTTTTAATAGCACTACTCCTCCAAGTATTTTTACTTTCCAATCCCAATTTTGACCTATATATGTTTTCTTATTATTAGTAGTATCACTGGTGGCTACTAATGAAGTACATCCATCACTTGTTAAATGAGTTCCTTGAAATACAAGCTCGCTTCTCACATTTAAAGCCAATATTTCTTCATATTCATATCCTGATCCATCAGCTATTCCTCTTATTTCTTGTAAGAATTCTGGGTTAAAATCTAAAATATCCTTTTCAAATTTAAGGGCTATTTTTTTTGCTGTCTCCCAATTAATATTTGAAAATTCCATAAACATGTTTTTATACACATTTATTGTTACATCTATATATTTCTTTGCCTTTGATCCATATTGAAATCCAATTTCATAGCTATTTCCGCTCACCTCGATTACAGGTAAATTCATAATAATCCCCCCTTTGTTACTAATTGTCCCAAAGTTTTTTATAAATTATTTTCATATCATCTACTGATACATTTTTTCTTGTGTTAGATGGACTGCCACTATCAAAAGCATCCTTAGCCATCTTATCTATAGCTTCAAAAAATTTATCTTTATCAACTCCATACTCTTCTAAAGTAGGTATTTCACATTCCTTACAAATACCTTCTACAGCTTTTAAAAATGCTTTTGCAGCAATTTCATCACTATCATTATTATCTGCTACTCCAATTTCCTTTCCTAATTGTGCAAATTTCTCATAAGCTCCATCTAAGGCAAAAGTCATACATTCTTTTAGTAACATTGCATTAGATACCCCATGTGGTACATGAAATAATGCACCTATAGGCCTACTCATTCCATGAACTATTGTTACAGAAGAATTATTAAAACTTATTCCTGCCTCTAAAGCAGCTATAGACATTTCTTCTCTTGCTTTTTCATTACTACCATCTTTAAATACAATAGGCAAATACTTGAAAATTCTTTTTATAGCTGATACAGCATAAATATCTGTAATTGAAAAAGCTTTTTTAGAAGTATAAGACTCAATAGCATGAGTTAATGCATCTAATCCTGTTGCTGCAGTAACCTTTGGTGGTGCTGACATTGTAAATCTATAATCTACAATTGAAATTACAGGTAGTAATACGCTCCCCTTTAGTAACATTTTTATATTATTTTTTGTATCTGAAATTATTGTCACTTGAGTTGCTTCTGAGCCTGTACCAGCAGTAGAAGGAATTGCAACTAATGGTGGAATTTTTTTTGTAATTACCTTACCATTATAGTCAGCAATTTTCCCTTCATTTGTAACCATTGCGCCTATGGCTTTAGCCGCATCTAG
>JGI24712J26585_10004420_pt1 | contig 10713 bp, 7 predicted proteins | sample BioPla3DNA2_FD_26585 | JGI IMG/M metagenome (IMG submission 26585)
TGCCTTTATGGCAGGACGCTTATATGTAGTAAGTGTCGATTCAGTTGGAGAAAACTCCTTTTCAAGTGGCTATGAGAGTCAGGCTCAGGGCGACTATTCTCAGGCATTGGGCTATAAAGCTGTGGCTTCAGGCACAAACTCTACCGCTATTGGTAATGAAGCCAAGTCAACCAATACCAATTCATTTGCTCTTGGAGAAAAGGCTTTCGCAGGTGGTATTGAAAGCTACGCTTTTGGGCGTGGGGCTAAAGCCACAGGACAGAGAAGTTTTGCCTTCGGTAGTGCAGCACCCGCAGGTAGTGATGGGCAATATGCTTGGGGAGAAGCAGGTGCACCCGAAGCAACTGGCGACTTTTCATTTGCTATAGGAAATGGAACTAAGGCAGAAGGCAAAGGTAGCATTGCAATGGGATTTAAGAGTGTGGCATCTAATAATTTTGCATTAGCAATGGGTGCCGCAAATGAAGCCAGCGGGTGGTGGAGCACTACAATGGGTAGTACTAACAAAGCCAGTGGAACGTGGAGCATTGCAATGGGTGCTGGAAATAAATCCAGCGGAGAGGCTAGCACAGCAATGGGTCGTGAAACCACAGCAAGTGGAGATTTTAGCACTGCAATGGGTTATGCAACCCAAGCGAACAAAAAGACTAGCACAGCAATGGGTCGTGAAACCACAGCAAGTGGAGAGAATAGCACAGTAATGGGTTATCAAAATACTGCAAGTGGAGAGGCTAGCACTGCAATGGGGCGAAATAACATAGCAAGTGGACAGATTAGTACTGCAATTGGTTATCAAACCACAGCAAGCGGACAGTTTAGTACAGCAATGGGCATTTCTATTAAAGCAGCAAAAGAAGGTTCATTCGGTATAGGATTAAGTTATAACTCAACACCTCCAGTAATTAACACCCTCAATACCATGGCAATTATGGGTGGCTACGTGGGTATTAACACTGTAAACCCGGGAAATTGGAGACTTAAAGTAGATGGTATAGCAGGAGGTACACAAGCATGGCTACTGGATAGCGATAAACGTTTAAAAACCAATATTAAACCCTTAGAGGATGCACTACAAAGTGTGCTTAAATTGCAAGGCGTAACCTTTAATTGGAAAGATGAAACCAACCACCGCCCCGGACGCAATGTGGGTTTTATTGCACAAGAGGTAAAAGAGGTGTTACCTGAAATCGTGAACGGTGGTGGAAAAGATGAACAAGGTAACGAAATATACTATAGCATTGAGTATGCAACACTAACACCAGTGTTAGTAGAAGCTATTAAAGAACTAAATGCAGAAAACAAATCTCTAAATGAAATGAATAAAGAGCAAAACGAGACCATAGAAGAGTTAAAAGGTGCAATTAAAGAGCAAAAAGAGCTAATAGATAAACTTTTTGAAGAGTTGAAAACAGTCAATGAACAGTTAAAAACCAAATAGCTATTTCTTTATTCTATTTTAAAAGCCGGAAACGCTTTTCAAGGGTATAACCTAAGAAAGGCGTTTCTTGTTTTCTGACATCCGCACTTTATTAAAGCCGTAAGTAAATGAAAATTTTAATTTTTTTTAGTTTCTTTGTAGAACAACCTGACTACTGTTAATTTTTAACTTAAAAACATGAAGTCAATTTCGCTTAAAACTATTATTGCTTTTATATGCTTGTTTACACTATTTTCGTGTGATAACAACCCTTTTGATATTAAATTAAACGATAAAGTAGAAATTAACGTTACAAGGCTCGATTCTGCAATGTTTGAGCCTGATTATGAGACTGTTGTGTCAACTATTGATAAGTTTTATGTCGAATATCCCGATATATTTGATATTTTCATGAGACGCATTGCTCGTGTGGGAGGTCCTGAAACGAGAAATTTTGTTGACTATTTGCAACTGTTTTTGAGAAACCCCGAAATACGCGAAAGCTATGATTCAATCAAAGTTGTATATGGCGATTTTTCAAAACAAAAAAATGAAATAGAAAAAGCATTTTCATATATTAAACACTATATACCCGATTTCCTAGTTCCGGAAATTTATACCGTTGTATCAGGATTTAACGAGTCTATACTAATGACTGACAGTGCTATTACAATTTCCTTAGACAAGTTTCTTGGGCAAAATAGTATTTTCTATGAACGCGTTTCAGTACCCCGATATATGAGGAAACGTTCTAATCCTGAATTGCTTCCTGTTGAAGTCGTGCGTAACTGGGCTTATACTGAGTTTGAAAATCTTGATTCGGTTTACAATATGGCAAACGTTATGATTTATCACGGTAAAATATTGTACCTTATGGATGCCGCCTTCCCTAAATATCCTGACCATCTGAAAATAAGCTTTAACGAAAATGATATTATTTGGGCAAAAAAGAGCGAGAAACATATGTGGGCGTACATCTTAGATAAAAAACTACTATTCAACACCGACTTACGAGAGATTAAAAAATATACTGATGATGCGCCATTTGTTGCAGTATTCGGAGATGATAGTCCGGGAAGAATAGGATGTTGGATAGGATGGCAAATTGTGCGAAGCTATATGAAAAAACATCCAAATGTGACAGTTAATGAATTACTAGAAATGAACGATCATCATCAAATATTAATTGAGTCGGGCTATTCGCCTAATTAGCATGACCGTATAGTAGCTTATCTGTATAATAGTAACAATGACAAAAATTTTAGAACAAAAGAAAGCTCTTCGAAGGGAAATTCGCATAGCTACTAAGGAGTTGTCAACAGAACAACGATTAATTCAATCAAAGAGAGTGTGGAGTATTCTTTCGCAGTACGAAAAGTTTGTAAACGCTAAAACAGTTGTCTTTTATTGGTCAATGGAGAGTGAGCTAAATACCACTGAATTTATTGAATCAGTGAAAAATACAAAAAAGGTATTGCTCCCCGTAGTGGTTGGCGACAACCTTGTTCTACGCAGTTTTGAAGGTAAAGATAAAATGGTTGCCGAACCTGTTTTTGGTATCTTTGAACCAGTTGGCGAAGAGTTTAAAGAGTACGATAAAATAGATTTTGTTGTTGTCCCGGGAATGGCGTTCGATAAAAAAGGTAATAGAATGGGGCGTGGTAAAGGGTTTTATGATAAGTTTCTGACGCAAATACCGAATGCTACTAAAATAGGCGTTTGCTTTAGCCATCAAATTGTTGATGATGTACCGTCAGAGCCACACGACGTTAAATTAGATGGGGTTTGTTCGCCAGAAGGTTTTTTTCAATAAGAAATTAACTACTATTGAGTTTCCTGTAATTTTAAAATAATCTTCCTGTAATTTTAAAATAATTCCCCTGTAAATTTAAAATTCTCTTTTATCTTTGAGGTATAAATAACCTTAAAAAGAGTCTATTATGTTAGTTTCTCGCAAAATAAAAGATTCAATAGAACAATTGATTGACAAGTATCCTATTACAGCACTTACAGGACCAAGACTTTAGTTTATGGAGGAAACGAGCGTCAGGAACGAAGTGTAGCGCAAGTGTTACCTTGGAGTGAAAGCAATTTGCAAGGAACAAGGTAAAAGGAGCAAGGTGAAAGTACTTTTTCCTTGTACCTTTTACTTTATAATTGCTAAAAGCGGCTTGTAAATTTCGAGAGTACCAGAATCAACAAAAATCCATTCACTTTCAGGAGAATCTGTATCATCAGTTAGAATGGCATTTGAGCTATTATTGGTTTTATTAAGGCTTATCGTCACTATTTTTCCCGAGCAGTGATATATTTTATAACGACCGTTTCCCATATGCTTTAGGTAAAAATGTTGTCCGCTACCGTAATTAATCTTATTTACCGATAAACTCTGACAAGGTTGTAATGTGTTTGTTGTTACGTCAATAGCGCTTTGGTAAGAGCGTCCAAGAAGTATTTTGTAATACAGTTCGTACGGGTCTTTGTCGAAACGAAAAACAGAATCGGATTGCGGATTATAAAATGCGCTACTTAACATAAGGTTCTTAGAAATACTGTCAATTTCCACATTTTCAGATGTGCTATCGACAGCCATTGACGATACAATGTAAAAATACTGTCCAGTAGGAGCTTTATCTCCTACACTGTAGGTCGTAATTAGCCCCGAGTTGTCGTAAGCGATTTTTTCACCCACGCCTGTAAATAAAAGTAGAAAAGAGACTAAAACGGTAAAGGACATTTGTAATAAATTATAAATGGTTCTTGCATTGTACTATGTACAAATTTGGCATATTTTTTTGTAAAACAGTGCTAATGAGCTTGTTATTTTTACGAAATGCCTATTTTGTTGTACCATCGACAATTTTTAGGTAGTTAAGATTATTGTTTTTTACCGAAAATTTTTCAAAAACTGTTTTTCTTCCCTCTTTGCCTATCTTCAATCTTAGCTCAGGATTTTCGATAAGCATACTTAAAATGTTAAACCACTCTTGATCTGTTGATGCCAAATAACCATTTTTACCATTTGTGATAATGTCGTTGTTAACGCCTACTGGTGACATTACCGAAGGTATTTCCAATGCCATATACTGAAGACCTTTAAACCCGCACTTGCCACGGGCCCACTGATTGTCGGGTAGGGGCATTATACCAATATCAAAATGTGAAAGTTGTTCAATTTCGTTCTCAAGGTTCCATTTTACAAACTCGAACTCAACACCCTCAATTTCAGGAGATAAGTCGGCAATTATTTTAAACTTTACTTTATCACCATATCTCTTTTTTAAGTCTGATAGTGTAGATTGGATTGTGGCTAAATGTTTCAGTGTTGTGCTTGTTCCCGTCCAGCCTATAATAACCGAATCTTTGTTTTCAATGGTTTTTTCCATTGGTTTATGATAGTCAGTGTCGATTGTAGTGGGTATGATAAATACGTTTTTAGCATACTGTTTAGCATATTGTGCTAAATATGAGTTACCTACAATAACTGTTGTGGCAAGTTTACAAATATCGGCAGTTTTCGATGGGCGTTTCAGCCACCTTAAACTCTGATTTCCTTGTGATGTATCGTTCAGCCAAATGCTATCGTCGAAATCGAATATAATTGGCACTTTTAGCCATTTTATAGTTCGTTCGAAAAATACGGTTCCCAACATAAATGCCTCGCGATAAATGAAAACAGCATCATAATTTTTTACGCGAATAATATCACGAATGCGTTTTATAAAACTTTTTATAACAATGAATAGCTTTATGATATAGTTTCTATGGCTATAAAAGTGTTTATCGTCCCATGTGCTAAGAATATTTGAGTATGTTATTTCGTATCCCGACTCCTCTAAAAAGGGAATAAAATGCTCACAACGAAAGCGTTGCCCCGGCGAACGTCCCATTCTGTGAGGAACTAAATATAGAATACGTCTCTTTTTCATAAGCTACGATAAATATTATTATATCTCTCAACCCCCAAATTTAAAGAAAAGTATTTGTGTGCGATATCAACCAAGACTTTTTCATCAACCTTGCCTGAAGAAAAGTAATTGTCCCAAACGTCATAAAGCGTTTCGTATTCAAAATCTTTGACTATTAACGATTTTATCGTTCTGTAATACTCTTCGATATCACCAACTCCAATATTGCTAAAAACAGGTATTCCTAGTCCGAATAGCTCGGCTAATTTAGTAGGAGACGACGCTTTTTTGCTAAACGAAGGTTTTATAAAGCTGACAGCTGCATCACTAACAGAAAGAATTTCAGGCAATTGGCTTCTATCGGCATGTAACGTTTTGATTAAATCTAACGATATTTGATGTATAATTGCCGATTTGTGTATTATCTCTATGTTATCGTGTGTAACAACTAAGAAAACAGAATCCGGACAAAATTTTGTTACCAATATTTTAAAGAATTTAACCATCTCTTCAGTTAAATACCACGTTCCTAGCGAACCTAGATATGTTAATACAAAAGCGTCTTGTTTAATCCCTAACTTTTTTCTCCAAGTAGCTCTGTCCGTTTCGTTTTTATCTGTTTTTTGAAAATGGTCAAGATCGGCGCAGCATGGAATAACAGAATAATCTGTATCTAAAACTTTAATGTCAAAGCTACTGTTTATAGTTTCTATCGCATTGTTTGTAAGACTTACAACGTGGTCGGCATTTGTTAAAAACTCTCTCTCTCTTCTTTTAAAGTATTTGTAAACCAAACGGTATAATGGATTTGATAAACTCCAGATATTGCCATCTATACGTTCGTCAGCCCAAAACCCTCGCATATCGAAAATAAATTTTACTCCATATCTTTTTTTGAATTTTAACCCAACAATTGATGTAATGTAGCTTCTGCAGTGTACTATATCAAACCCCTCATTTATATATATTTTTTTTAATTCTTTTGCGAATTTGTAAATATCGTTTATTGTAGAGAGTACAGGTGGTTTTTTTGTGTATTTTATTGGTATCCAGGTAATATTGTTTTGTTCAAGATAGGATTGTATCTCCTCTCTTTTTCTTAAAAAAGCCTCATTCTTTTCTGCACTAATAATGGTAATTTTGTTGTTTAATTTCGACAACTCTTTTAAATAGGGGATAATCTGCGATTGTCCGAGAGAATCGGTCAGTCCGTCGTAGGTTAAATAAACTATGCGTTTTCCGTTATTAGTATTTATCATGTTCAATTATAAGATAATACGTTTGGCAGTTAAAATTTATTAGATTGTGACGTTCCTCTCTTTTTCTGAAAAAAATCTTTAATAAGGTCTGCGCAGTCATCAGCCATTACATTTCCTTTAACAATGGTTTTAGGATGATATAAATTACCAAATTTACTACTTCCAAATTTTGTGTCGGGAGCACCAAAGACAACGCGCTCTATTTTAGTCCAAAAAAGAGCACCAGCGCACATAACGCACGGTTCTAAAGTAACATAAAGAGTACAATCCTCTAAATATTTGGCTCCAAGAGCCTCTGTCGCCGATGATATTGCAATAATTTCGGCATGCGCCGTAACATCTTTTAGTTTTTGTGTTTGGTTATGTCCTTTGCCAATTATACGATTGTTGGCTACTATAACAGCACCTATGGGTATTTCGTCAGCCTCGTATGCTTTCAGGGCTTCGCGAAAAGCAGCTTTCATAAAATAAGTATCATCAAACATTACTTAGAACGAATTAGTAGTGGCATTAAAATCAAAATATAAACAACAGCAAAGATAAAAGAAAGAAAAGTAGCAAGGGCAATGTTTGTTATTTTATATAAATAGTTGACTCCGAAAGCGAAAACAACGATATTTCCACTTGCAAGAATCATGGTTTTTGCGGTGGCACGTGCAAAATCTTTCCCTTGAGAGCGTGTTAAAATAACCATACTTGTGAGCATAACTGCGGGGAATGTACTAAAAATGCCTGTCCAGAAGTGTGAGGCAAATTGGCTAATAATTACCGTCGTACCAACAACCGAGCCTGCAAAAATAGCTCTGTACAGTATCAGAGAAATTCGGAACTTTTGTTCCCGTTTTGCTACCGATTTTATTTTTGCAACATGTTCTAAGATAAAGTAAGTGGTTGACATTATCACAATAAATATAGTGGTAGTAACAACAACCGACTGAATATTAAGTTGTTGGAAAAACAGTGCACAGCATATCCACACAATTAACGAAATGATTGTAGCTTTTACTAAGCCTTTGTTTAAAGTGAACACAAAGACCGTTAAAAAAATACAATTTAACGCCATTCCCAAAGGAGCTGACAATGCAGCATTAGCTGCATACTCCTTGCCGACAGTAATAGCTACAAACAGCAATGAAACCAAAATAGTGCTTGGAAGTAGTGCTAGCACCCCACCCAATTTAGTTCCAAGACGCTCTGCAATCCATGTTGAAACCGAGATCCAGACGCCGGCAATTATAAAAGAAAGAATAACGTTATAAACAACGGTGCTCATAATACCAATTGTAATTTTAAAATAGTTCAATCTTTTTAAAATTTTACAATTGTAAATACCGATGTTACAGATACATAGTCCAAACAAACAATAGTGAAGTTTGGACTATAGTAGCTGTCCAATCGGTATAAAAGCCCAAAGATATAACAAAGCCAACTTTTTACAATTATTTATTTGGCTATGTTATTATTTTTTTTTGATGGTTTTACTTTTTAATAATAAAAAAAACGGAGGAAAATCTCCTCCGTTTTTCTGTTAGTAACTCTATTGTTTTACTACCTTATAAGTTTTATGCATTCCGTCTGATATCAGTGTAATATGATAAATACCGGAATTTAGTTGTCCAAGGTTTATTAAATTATCTCCTGTTTGAAGGGTTCCGCTTAATAAAACTCTTCCACTTATATCAACCAAATTATAATTTGCAGGTACTCCAATATTATTAATTTGTAAAATACCTGATGTTGGAATTGGGAATATTTGAATTTCTCCAAATACGTCATTTTCAATACCAACAAGTGACACGTCAATTGTGCAGTCTCCTGTAACTTTAATTGTAGATGTGTGAGTATCGCATCCCTCTTTACCCACCCAAAGATTAATAGAGTTTGTAGGTAAAACACCTGTAATAACAGCAACGCCTTCCGCATTAGTATAGTAATCTGGATATGATCCAAGAATTACCAGCGCCCCTTCTATAGGCTCTCCAGTTGTTGAATTAACATTTACTGTTACAGTATAAGTTACTCTTTCCATTACTATCACTTCGGTTCGGTCAGCTGTACCTGTATTTATGGTTCCAGTATAGGTTACGTAATTAGTAGCAGAGCAAGTAAAGTCAACATTGGTAAGTGGTGGCAAAGTAAATGTAGCTTTACCTCCGGATGTGGTTTGTTGACCATATCCTTCAACTGATACCCTAGCATTCATTACATTTCCTCCAGTTTCATTTTTTAAATGGAAAGTAATATCAACATCTGTTCTTGGGACAGTGACTGTAAAATTAGTGTTGGCATCAATCAATTTAATTGTTCCAGTTGTAGTTATATGCCCTGTTTTGGAAGCTGTAAACGAAATATCAACACCTGCTTGCACATTGTTGAATGTAGTTTGTCCGTTTGAGTTGGTTGTTTGCGAACCATAACCGGTAAGTGCAATTAATACTCCTTCAACGGGGTCAAGACCATCGTTAATTGTAAATGTTGCGTTAAATTGGTTGGCAACGTTTGATTTAAGTGTAAATCTGTATGGGTTGTTAATGGGTGTATTGTTGTTAATTGTTACAACTACAGTATCAGTTCCGGCTGATGTGGGTTGATATTTTACAACAAACAGTGAACTGTCTCCCGGTTGGATTGTCGATGCAGGGTTAGTAGTAATCGTATATTTGCTTGAATTAACAGTTGGGTTTGATACAGTTAATGGTAAATCGCCTATGGAATGAATGTAGAAGCTGTAGTTTTTTGAACTTCCAACATTAACAGTTGCGTAGTCAACTACTTTTCCTCCATTTTCATACGTTTGATTTAAATGCTTTATCGACATGGCTTTGCGATCTTGTGCCATTATCGTAAAATCGTCAATGCACCAGTATATTCCAAAATCTGCAGTATAACTCCATTTAAACCTAACATTACTTTGTCCTGACAGTTGTGATGATAGGTTAAATGAAGCTGTGGCTGGAGATGAAAACGACCCAACTGTAGATGTATAAGCAGCTATTTGTTGATATGTTTCTCCTCCGTCTGTGCTATAGAAAAATCTGGCGGTGCTGTTTCTATGTCTGTAAAAATGTTCAAATGATACATTTACCGTTTCATATTCGCTAAAGTCGAATAAGCCGGTTATCATCTGTGAATTTTGAGAACTTTCCGATCCATAGTATTCGCTATCTAAAATTGCAAATCCGTTGGCTCCTGTTGTCGATTCAAAAGGTCTGTTTCTGGGATTGTCAAATAACCATACTTTACTGTTACCTATGCTGTCAACTATTGTAAAGCATGGAGGACAAGATTTGCTTCCGAAGTTTTCAACAAATGGGAAACGGTTAACCTTATTGCAGTCAGTGTATGCAAAAGCTTTTTTTCCCCTTGAATATTCCGGAACATTGTTTTTACGTGCCCAAATTTTATAGTAGTGCGCAGTTGACGCGTTTAGATTTTGATGTATAAATGATGTGTTTGTTCCGGCATAAATCACTACGCCTCCGCCTGGAATTGTACTGCCTACTGTATAGTTAGTGCCATTTGCAGGAGTTCCAAACACTCCTGTTGGACTGTACGCTAAAACCATATAATTTACAGTAGTATGGTCCCATACTAATTGAATTTCAGAACCATTGAGAGCCGTTGCCTCGAATATGGTAGGATTACCCTCTCCTCCCATAAAATCAAAAGAAACAGTTTTTTCTATATAATCTCTTGTTATATTGGTTATTGGTTTGTTTGTATTGTTGCCAGCCCAAGATTTAGAGCTTGGGAGAGTCTGGTCAGTAAATGAAGTTTTTTCACTATAGGGCCAAGCGCAACCTTGACTGTTAATATTTCCGTATGATGATGGATTTGATGTTGGATCCATTGTTGCTGAAGCACAAACAGGATACATCCTTTGTGGGTGTGTTGCATTAATTTTATTACCAACTTGGTTTACACCTGAGTGAACATGGTAAATAATCATACCATTACCAGGTATATATGTATCAAATCCTTGTTTTTGGCGATTTTCAATTAAAAAATATTCATTTGTGGTTGTTGTATTTATTTGGTAAAAGCTTGTTGTGCTATATGCTGCATGTTCAATTGTAACCGAAGCAGGTTGATTTAAAACAACAGCTGGCGCCCAATTATATACTTTGGT
>JGI24712J26585_10004424_pt1 | contig 10706 bp, 8 predicted proteins | sample BioPla3DNA2_FD_26585 | JGI IMG/M metagenome (IMG submission 26585)
GTTGATTATTATTTCTTCTTCTGTTGAGTAATAACCATCAATGTTGTTTGTAGTGATGGTTTCTATTGTGCAAGCGTAACTGTAAGTTGTTAGTAGCAGTACTGCTAAAAGTATCCAAGGTGATTTCATTTTACCACCCTTTTTCGTGTAAGGAATAATGCTGTTCCCATTAATAGTATTACACCGATCAGTGTAATAAATATTAGGTTTTTGCCTTCTAGTGTTGGAAGAGTGAATAATCCTGAAATATTTTGCCCAACTGAATTATTATCAGAATTATTATTTTCAACATTTAAATATAATATATTTTCATTATTTACTTTTAGATCCTCTTGAATTGTTGGGTTTGTTGTAACTAAATTATTTGAATCAACAACAATTGATTCAGTAGTATTATTGTCATTTGAATTATTTGTTGAATTATTTTGTGTTGGTGGTCTTGTGCCAGTACTTCCACCACTTGATCCTCCTCCTGTTGAAGGATTATCATTTGTGGGGGTTTCTGTTATTGGAGGGTTTATTGTTAGGGTAAAAGTTTTGTTTGTTTCTTTTCCAAGAGTGTTTTTAGCGTAAAGAGTAATTTGTTTTGTTCCTGAAAAATTAAATTTTATTGTATTTCCATAATTAAAATCATATGTTTGTCCATCAAACAAATATGTTGTTTGATTAATACAACTTGTTGGATGATTTCTTGATCCAAGACAATAAAAATCAATTTCTTGTTCTTCTGTGTAAGTTTTATTAAAATTAAAATCTGTTAAAATATATGGACCATCAACCTCAACTTTGGTTGGAGAAATATTTATTGATGATTCATAACTATATGAATCAGTTGGACTACTAACAGTTACTGTAAAATTTTTTATTCCTGAAGTATCTCCTTTAATGTAAAATGTAGTGTCTCCTGGCATTGTTCTTTTTTCAGGATAAACATTAAAATCACTTGAAACAATGCTTATTTCATTGTAAGAAGAGTCCTCTGGTGGGAAAAAAATAATGGTTTGTTCTCCTGCTCTAAAATAAGTAATATTCGGTTCTTTTGGAGAATAAACTTGAATTAATTCTTCTCCAGCAAAAACTAAACTAAAGAACAATAGAGTAAATGCAAGGAAAAATACTCTCTTCATAAGAATATATATAGAAAAAGAACTATATAAATGTAACTATGTAGAGTAAATTAGTTAACATATCTGCAAGCGTTATGGTCTTCATTAAAATAAGTAGTATTATTATTTTTTACATATTTATTATTGTTAATTTGTTGTATTAAATTAATATTTATTGTGGGATTGCAGGTGTTTGCAATGAATTCATCCTCACCGTTTTCTTCATCAGGATTTTTTACTATTAAATTTCTTATTTCTGCATTTGGGCCAAGGGTTGAAAAAATATAATTGTTACTAGGATCTACATTTATAATCTGATTATTACCATCTAAAGTTCCATTAAAATAAGTTATTGTTAATCTATCAATATCTTCTTCTAATTTGTAACTTCCTGTTCCTTTTTCAAGTAAAATTTTATTGGAATTGTTAAGCATAGTAAATACTTCTCCTTCTTTTTCTATTCTTGAAAAACTTAATTTTAGTTGTTCTCTTGGAGTGGGTGACCAGAGAACTTTTGTTAAAGTCTTTTGTCCGTTTCTTGGATAATGATCAATAAAAGTAAAAGTGCTTGGAATTGTTATTGTAATTGAACTATTTCTTGGTAAAGAGTTAGTAAAACTACTTCCTAGTAAATTGATTGTTTTTACTCCACTATCTTGTGTTGGTATTTTCATTGTTCCAACAAAACTCATTCTAATATGGTTTTTATCTTGAGCAAAAGTCGCTGTGCAAGTTAAACCTTCTTCAAAGTCTCCTAGTTCTCTATCCACTCTGTCTTTTAGAAACTCTGTTGGGCAAGTTATTTGTTCTGGAGAAACACTAACTATTTCAAACTCATCTAAATTAAGATCCATTGATTGTTTTATTCTTTCAATAATACATTTTTCACTAAATTCTGCAACTAGTACAATTGAAACATCTGCATTCTTTTCGTCAACAATGCTGTAATTTGCTTCAAATCGATTTATCTTATCCGGAGTAGTTTCACATTCACTAAACACACTTGTAGCAATAAGTAAAAGTACTAGTAAGGTCAAGAATTTTTTGTACATATTATTAAAATAAAGGGTTTAAGGGTATATAAATATTTAGAATTTGATTAATTGCTATTTTTTTGTTTTTTATTCCCAGGATAATACTGGATAAGTTTCTACTGACAAGCTTCTTCGTTCACCACTTTCTTCCATTTTCCAGATGTTGTTAAAGTCCCATCTGTTGAATGGGGTGTTATTGTTATTTGATAAGTAGTTTTCATCAGGGTCAACTATTGTGTTTTGGATGTTTCCATTTTCTTGTGCTCCGCTTCCATAGTACCAGGTACTATAACATGAATTACTTGCAGTAGTGTTTATTGTTGAGAAGGAATAATTAATTATTCCACTTCTTATAAAATGTGTATAAGGGTAACATCGTGTGTAATTTTTTCCTGCAAGTCCTCCTGTTGCAATTCCATTAATTGTTCCAAGAGAATAAACATTTAGGATTTTTCCTCTATTGTACCCTGTTATTCCTCCGGCAGTGTCTCCAGTAATATTTACTATTGTGTAAGAATTATTTATCTCTTTTAAAATATCATTATTTATTGACGATCCGTTGTAAGGGAAGCCATCATTTACTTCTATTCTTTCGTTTGTTCCAGTAATTCCTCCCACATTATCATTTCCTCTTATGGTTCCTGTTACAAATACTTGTTCGATTAAACCATTGTTAATTCCAGTAATTCCTCCCACAGCTTCATATCCAATAATGTTTACATCTATCAGTCCTATTCGTGTTATTGTTCCACTTAATTTAGAAAACAAACCAACATTATTTTGTTCGGGTTTGTTGATTGTTAAATTTATTATTGTTTTTCCATTACCATCAAAGTAACCAGTAAAATCATTTATTGGTTCAAAATCAAAACCATTACAATCAATATCTTGATTCAAAACAAAATTACTGTTAGAATAATTCTCTAATAATTGTAATTGTGAACAATTGCTTAACTTGTAAGGATTCTCTATAGAACCATTACCATCACTAAACTCACTTTTACTAACAAAAATAGACGAATCAAGAGTGATTAAAACATTGTCAACAGAAGGTTGTGCTTGTGCATAAACTGGATCATATCTTGGTGAAGGATAAGTGTAATGATTCACATCAGTGTAACAGTTAATGTCAATTGTGTTATCTCCAGAATTGATATCTTGAACAAATTGATTATCTAATTCAATGTTGTAGTTTCTTTGTTTCTCTTCACCATTAACAATCAAAGAACAAAAATTAATATCTTCATGATTGTATAAATTATAATCAACACCAAAAACATTATTTGTTACATTCCAATCCTTCACAGTAATAAAAGGTTTAGAAAAAATAGGTTTATTCAGATCATACAAAATCGGACCATCCTGACCAAAAGTAAAAATAATATCATTATATTTGAAATTTGTTAAACGAACTTTTGGGTAAATGTTTTGTCCTGGAAGTAATGTTTTTTCTGGGAATTCACAACTGTAAGGGTAACCTGGTAGTTTTGTGCAGTTGTTATAATCTGGTGTCAGAAAAGTAATATTAAAATCATTATTCAAAAAATAAAAACCAAATGTGGTGGTTCTAGTTCCTCCTGATTGATTATACACTCTTAAGTTAATATCCATTGGTCCATATTCATAAGTTTCAGGATCAGTTACCCCTCTAAGACTTTGGAATATGGTGTACATTTTTCCAAATTCAATTGTTGTTACAATTGGAGTGTACTTTATAGTGTCTTTTGTTTTGTTTAGTTTTTTTGTTACATTGTTTGTGTAGGTTGTTGCGTAGATTTTTTTTACTGTGGGTTCAGTGATTTTTGTAGTGAACTCCATCTCATTATTTGTTATTTTTCCGTCATAAATTGTTTCCTCTTCAAGGTTCATTAAATCAACAGAATAAACATTAAGGGAATAATTTTCACAATTATTAGAAGTGGTTACATTGATTAAAATATTTTCGTTTACTGAATAGTTTTCGTTTGTTGTAGTAATTAATTCAACTGTGCATGCGTAGCTTAGTGAAATTGTTAACAGAACTGTTAATAGTAAAATAATGTATTTCATTTTTTCACCTTTCTTTCAGGTAGGATTAATACTAACCCTAATAATATTATTATAGCTACCAAGGTAATAAATATTGAGTTCTTGTGTTTATTTTCTTCAATTGACGAAATAAAGCCTTTTATTATGTTTGATTCAAAAGTCACTCCTTCAAATTGATTTTCAAGTTTTAAAAATGCTAAATCAAATTGCTTCTTTAAAACATTATTACTAGAAACAGGGTTTGAGAAAGTGTTTGTTCTTTCTTCAACAGGGGTAGGTTCTTTTGGGTTAAAGAGATTTTCAATATTATTAATTATTTTTGTGGAATTATTGTTATTTGAAAAAACATTATTAGGATTAATTACACTGCTTGAACCAGTACTAATTGTTTCTGTTGGATTCTCTTGAGGAACCACCACTTGAGGGGTAGTGTTTGTTACTGTGGTGGAATTAGAAGTTGTTGAACTTCCACCAGAAGTAATTGTAGGGGAGGTTGGAACATTTTCTTGAACTGATTCTACTAAGGGTTCATTTATTGTTAGAGAAAAAACTCTTATTGATTCTTTTCCAAAAGTATTCTTTGCATAAAAAGTAATTTGTTTTGTTCCTAAAAAATTAAAAGTAATCTTATCCCCAAAATTATAATCAAATTCATTCCCATCAAAAACAAATTTTGTTTCCTTAATACATTCAGTTGGGTGATATCTTGAACCTAAACAATAAAAATCAATAGTTTGAGGGGAAGAATAAAAATTTGAAAAATTAAAATCAGTCAAAATATAAGGCCCATCAATCTCAACTTCATTACTAGAAATAACAATTGAAGAATCATAAGAATAAGAACCATTTTCACCACTAACGGTTACTGTAAAATTTTTTATTCCTGAAGAATTTCCTTGAATAAAAAAAGAGGTATCTCCAGGAATACTTCTACTACTAGGAGTTACAACAAAATCACTTGAAGAAACACTAATTGTTGTATATGCTTCATCTTCTGGTGGAAAAAAAACAATAGATTGCTGACCCAACTCAAAATAAGTAATATTAGGTTCCCTCGGGGTGTAAACAGTATACAATTCCTCTCCAGCAAAAACAAACCCTAAAAACAACAGGGTAGTAATAAGAAAAAACACCCACTTCAGGTTCTGTAGAAATCCTTTATAAATAAAAATAAATAGAGGGTTTCCCCTCTATTTAATGATCCTTTATGAGTATACTATATCCAATCGAATATAATAACTTTTACCGACTGGTTGAGAATGTTTGTTTTGAGGTTCGTTTGCCTTTTCGATTCTCTAACTTTTCAAAAAAAATGTATGGTAATTTTGTACACGTTTTTCTTTGCGTGTATAAAGAAAAACTCAATTTATCTTACAGAAGATTTGTTGAAGTTTGTAAAGAAAATAATTTACAAAGAATGTTGTGCATTAAACGCGTTCCTCATTTTACAACAATTCAAAAATTTGTTCAAAGAATGAACAAAACATTATTTGAAAAACTTGTAAGGGCCTGCAGAAAATTATTGAATCTAAAAAATATTACTGCTGCAATTGACGGAACAGGTTTCTCAAACACAAACCCTTCACATTATTATCAAAAAAGAATTGATGGTGCAGAGGTCAAAAACTTCACTAAAACAGTGTTTTTGACTGATATTAACACTAAACTAATTCTCGCAATTGACACTCAATCAGATCATACTCATGAAACTATTCATTTCAAACCTCTTGTCAAACAGTTGGGTAATTGTTTGAAAACAATTCTCGCAGACAAAGGATACGATTCCATATCCAACAGAAAATATTGTTGGAGTAAAAATATTGCTGTGCATATTCCTTTTAGAAAATGGGAAGAAACAAGAAAACAAGAATGGAACAATCCATCAAAAAGAAAACTAGCAGAAAAAAAATTTGATAAAACACTCTACAACAAACGTGCATTAATAGAATCAGTAAATTCTGCAATCAAACAAACCCTTGGAGGGTTCGTGCGAGCACGAAGTGCACAAAATCAACAAAAAAATGTAACAATCAAAGCACTAGCATACAACATCGAACACATCAACAGAACAATAAAAATTTCGATAAAAATCCAAATCCAATAAGATTTCTACACCGCCCCCACTTCATAAGAATATATATAGTAAAAAGAACTATATAAAGATAATTAATTAGAGTAAACTAGTTAATTTTAATTGTAATTATTACAATCTTTATAATCAAAAAAACTTGAATGATCAATATCAATATCAATAATAATGTTATTAGTTTGTATGACTGGGCAATTATTTGAGAGGAAGAATTTATTTTCTGGTGGTGCCTCATCATCACCAAGAGATATGTTGTAAGTAAAATTTTTTATCACTGCTCCACGTTCAAGATTGGAAAATAGATACGGGCTTTCAACATTGTTGATTAGTACCATTGCTTCTTGGCCATCAAGGATCCCAGAAAAGGTTGGTATTGGTGTGGGTGAAAAATATGCATTTTCTGACTCAAATTTTTGCAATTTATAATTTCCACTTGGATTATTTGTGATGGCTTCAACTAGGTCTTCAGCGTTTGTGATTTCTAAGTATATTTCTCCTTCTTTTTCTAGTGGGATGTTTAGGTTTAGATCGTTTTCGTTTGCAGTGTCTGGTATGTTGATTGTTACTTTTGTGTTTGTTGGAACAACACATTGATTTACTAGTTCTCCTGTATTTTGGTCATATTGAGTAAGATTAGTTTTTGAAGCATTAATGTCGCTAATATTATGACAATCTGTTGCGCCTGAAAACAAAATAGTTGTTCCTACTGGCAAATTACCAAATATAGTCCATATTGTTTTTCTCACAGTGTCATTGAATTCTAACACGTTTTCTCCTCTTTTTAGTTTCAAGTTTAGGATTGTTCTTCCTTTTGATAAATCCATTACGTCTTGAAGTCCGGTGTAAACAGAATCCGCTTGTTCTTGACTTGCTTCAATTCTACCAAAACTAAGAACACCAGTAAGTACTCCAATAACAACAGCTGAAATCAAAATTACTACACCAATAATTAGTAAATACTCGAGTGATCCTTGTGCTTTAACATTTATCATGAATTATTAAATACTTTTTTGGTTAATATACTTTACTAGGTAATAAAATTAGTCTTTGTAGTGTAATTAATTATTTTTACCTCAAATAAGGATAACCTGAATTAATTGTCGAATCAATTTTCCAATCTGTTATAAAATTCCAATCAGTGAAAGTGCTTTGATTTTTTAATTCACTAGTTGTTTTTCCTGTTCCGCCATCACTAATTGTTTGATTTGAGGTTTCAACATTCCAAAAAGAATTAGTTATTGTAGTACTATTTATTATATTACTTAATGTTTTTGCTCCAATTAATCCGCCTGCTTTTATTGGGGATTTAACAGAGTTTGTTGAATAAGAATTTAGTACTTGGCTTTCTTGAATTCCTCCCACTAACCCACCAACAGTGTCTGTTCCATTAATAGTTCCAATTGAGTAAGTGTTTTTGATATTGCTTTGATAGCTATAACCAGTAATTCCCCCAACATATCTTTCGCCATTAATGTCTACATTTGATGAGGAGTTCCATAGATTACTTGAATGAAGATAACCTGTCAAACCTCCAATGTATTTATTAGAATCAATTTTTCCTTGCGCACTAACTCTAAAAAAAGTACTATTAGTTGCATATCCAGAAACTAAACCAACATTTTGAGAAATAGTGTGTTGTGTAATATTTGTATTAACAAATTTTATTCTTTGAATAAGTGCATTCTCAACTCTAGAAAAAAATCCAAGATAAGCTACAGAACTATCATATGATACATTAGCAGATTTTATAATATTTAAATTAGAAATTGTGTGATTGTTTCCATCAAGTTTTCCAAAAAACACTTTATTTAGTGTTTCAAAATTAGTAATACTTGCACAATCAATATCATTTTTTAGTACAAATACTCCAAAAACATTTGAATCTATTTTTTGATTTAAATCCTGACAAGTACTCAATTCAATAATATTTTCCGTAGGATATTGAATAAATAAATCTACTCCTCCATCAGAAATATCTAAATTTGGATTAATAATTTGGGGCAGAGAGAGGGTTTTTGTTTCAAAACATTTTATTATAGAATTATTGTTAAAATCCATTGCTCTTATACAAAACAAATAATTTGAATCCGAAAACAATTCATTAAAGTCATAATTGTATCTGTTTCCATCCACTCTTGTTGGGAAAAATTGATTTAAATTCGAATTAAAATCATTAATGTTTGATTTGTTTAAATAATTATAATCAAATTTACTTATCAAATTATTATCAAAAGCTTCAAAAGAAAATGTGACATTTGAAGAAGTTGGAGAAATTGAAATAATATTTAAAGTTGGATTAGTAATATCCAAAGGACTTTGTATTTCTAGTATTTCTTGGTAAAATATTATTGGTTCGTTTCCATCTTCCCCAATATCAATTTCAATTGTTATATCATTATCTCCTGGAATAATAATTATAATGTTTGTATCAATAGGAACATTAGCATCATTAACAATATTGGTAGGATCTCCATCTTGTAAAAAATTACCTTCAATAAGAACAGCATTAATGTCTTCTTCAGTGTCATCAGGAGAAAAACTTATTTGGGTATTATCTACATCTTGTTCTTCTAAATCTCCAAAAACATTAATTAATGTTGGATTTTCTCCTAAAGAAGGAAAATTAACTACATTTTCTCCAGGAACCAAAACAAGAGTAATTATTGTTTTCCCATAACCTAAATCAATTATATCTCTAAGTCCTGTGTAAGTGGAATCTATGGGTTGAGTATTAGCCTTGTCTTTTCCAGTGCCAAGAACACCAGTTAAAGCAACAATAACAACTGCAACAACTAAAATCGCAGCACCAATAATTAGCAAATACTCAAGCGCCTTGAGCTTTTCTAGACTTTATTTTAAATTTCTTTTTTCCCATTCAATTTAATTAAAACTTTTGTTACTTAAAAAGGTTTCTTTAAACCTATTTAATTAATTTAATAATCCTCAATGTTAATTTTTTACTTTTAAAAGATATTAAAAATTAAACTAAAAAAACAATTAATATACAAAAACAATCCCTCTTAACAAATACCTTTTTATACTACCCACTTGCATTATTTGTTTATGCCTCTAAGACCAAAAAGTTTACACAAAGTTAATTCTGTAAAACATGCTGCTCAAAGAAAAAAACCAATTAAAGTTCCAAAATTACCTACTGTTGGTTCTGCTTATTTTGGTCCAGAAACAGTACAAAAAGTAGGGGCAATGAAGGAAAGAAGAATGAAATTGATTGCTCAACAAAAAGCAAAAACTCAAAATGATGCTCAAAAAAGTAAACCGACAATTAGACCAAACACAGTATCTCCTTATGATCAATTCAGAGGAGGATCAGGAAGATTAGTTATTAAATCACAACTTGGAAAAAATTCTCCACTAAAAAAATACTTACACCCTGCTCAAGGAACAAAGTATGAATCAAGAATGCCAATTGAAGTAATGGGTACGGGTAGATTTTCTCCAATAATAAAACACGGGATAATACAAACTTATTCCGGGAATAAGAGAATAATTAATTTATTTGAAAGTATTGTGATGACAAAATCTTGGGTAGGGATGGAGAGTTACAAACAAAAAGAAATAATGACAAAACTTGATTCAGTAATTCAAAGAGTGGGAGAAAAACAGTTCACTGATTTTATAAAAGACAAAGCAAGAAGAGAAAGGTTTATTGAAATAATTACACGAGATGGAATAGCTACAAAAGCAAGTGGAATAGAGTATATGAGACATTTAACTGGAGCAGTTGAAGAAATAAAAAGAAACTCTCTAGTTGACCCAAAACTTGTAAAACCCTCTCCTGATTCAAGAGCAGCATTCGCTTCACTAAAATCATATTATAGGCACACAAAAAAAGCTGATATGTATAGAGAAAATGAAAGAAGAAAAATGCTACAAAGTGCTCCACCAAAAATAAAAAACATTTTAATGTCAGATCTTGCAAAAAAACTAATTGATAACAAATTTTTATCATACTTTGCAGGAAACGAAATTGGAAGAATGGTTTTAGTGAATTTAATTAATAACGCAAAAGGAAGAGAAATACTCCACAATTTTAGAACAAACCGTTTTGGTGATTATTTACTTAAATACTATATTAGTACTCCTGAAGGACAAAAAATATTTAATCACGCAATAAGTACAAGAGGAAGAAGAGAATTTGTAGCAAGACTAACCTCCCCACACCACAAAGACGCAAAAGGGTGGAGAGCAATTGAAACATTCTTACAAAGTGCATCACAATTCCAAGAAGCAGGAATGACACAAGAAGCAAAAGAACAATTCAAAAAAGCAGCAAAACTAATCCAAATGAGTGCAGAAAAAAGCGAACAAAAAAGATAAAACAAAACTTGAAAAACAACAACACTAATTAATTAAAAGTTAAAAAAATTAATTAATTAAAAAATATAAAATTAATTAAAAAATATAAAATTAATTAAAAAATATAAAATT
>JGI24712J26585_10004430_pt1 | contig 10697 bp, 11 predicted proteins | sample BioPla3DNA2_FD_26585 | JGI IMG/M metagenome (IMG submission 26585)
GAGATTCTTGCAGCTTAGTAATCTTTCTCTACGTATTAATATCATGCAGAGAGAAAATGTTCAACTTTTTGTGTCCAAAGTATTGACATAGGTCCATCATAATCAAAAGTCGGAACAGCTTCGGGAGCACTCTGCGTATAATATTTTTTGATATATTCAAGTGCGTTCTGCATATCCTTCGCTCTGTTTGCCCAATGCTCATTAAAAATAAATTCGCCCATCATATCCATTTTCCACTGAAGAACTGTCTTGTTATCGCAATATCCTTCCGTTTCAAGTCCAGCCTTTTTGCGATTAGCCGCATTGCCGTGATTGAGCTTGTTGTAACAGATGTAGCAGAAGGTCTTGCTGCCGTCATCGTGCTTGTGATACACATTCTTTCTGAATTTAGAGCCACAAGTACACCGTAATTTTCTCTGCCATAAATCAGCAGAAGGGTTATATCCCGTTGATGTGGTATTGCCGAATTTATCCTTGCTGACAATTCTTCTTTTCGCAAGAAGCTCGTTGCACTTATTCCACTGTTCTTCGGAAATAATTGCTTCAAAATCGCCCTTTTCATAGATATAACTATCTCGGTCACGATTGGTGATACGCTTCTGCTCTAAGTAGTTGTTGCTTCGGCTCTTATTGTAACATACACAGCCTTTGTAAGTAGCATTCGCAATAACACGGGTGATATAGGATACATCCCAGCGGACAAGCCCCGACGAATTTTTACGTCCACGCTCTGTCAGCACCTTTGCAATTTTAGCACCGCCCAAGCCCTGTTCATAAAGGTCAAATATCATTCTGACAGTTTCAGCCTGTTCGGGATTTATTGCGTAGGTTTCGCCGGGCTTTCTGTCATAACCGAGAATGTTTCCGCTGCCGTATAAAGTCTTGTTCTCACGGCTTATTTTCTGCCCAGCCTTAACACGCTCCGATACTTTTCGGCTTTCTTCCTGTGCAAGTGTCGCCATGAGGGAGAGACGAAGCTCACCGTCGCCGTCCATAGTCCAGATGTTGTCCTCAACAAAATAAACCTCAACGCCGATGTTCTTCAACTCACGAGTAAAATTAAGTGTATCAACCGTATTTCTTGCAAAACGACACACCTCACGGGTTACGATTAAATCGAACTTTCCAGACTTAGCGTCCTCAATCATTCTGAGGAAAGAGGGACGCTTCTTCGCCTGAGTTCCTGTGATACCCTCGTCGATATACTTGTCGATAACATTCCAGTTGGGATGATATTTGGCTTGGTCGGAATACCACTGCATCTGATTTTCCAGAGCAGAGAGTTGCGCTTCGTGTTCGGTTGAAACTCGTCCGTAAAATACAACTGTGCGTTCACGATTTCGGTCAAGCTTTGTGTAGTCCATAAAGCTGTTGAATGATTTTGTTCCTGACATAGTTGTTGCATTACTCATAGTTTTTAATTCCTTTCATATTGTGATTTTTCGCAGAAGTCAGAGCTTCTGCTATGTAAATGAAAGTCAATATTCATATGTTGCTTTTGTGCTTTAAAGCATAATATCACAATAAGGGATGTTTGTCAAGGTCGCAACCAAAGGTGTTGCATTTACTTTTGCACAGACTGCATTCTTTCGATAGACACCAGCTCCTTTATTTTGAATTCAGAACGTTCCGATATATTCATTATATCAGATGAAAATGTAAAAGTCAGTACCAGAAGTGTTCCATTTTTGTCCCAATTTTGTCTCAAAAAAATCTCACGGTGAAAATACTGTTCTGATTCGTTATGCACCTGTTGATTATGATTGAAATTTTGAGGGAGATGTGGTATAATTGCTTTAACAAATGTAGGAGATGAAATGCTTATGAGTGAAAATCTAATTTTCCCCTCGTGTGTAAAATTCAGCGATTGGCATATATCAGCACCCAAATTTAAATACCAGCTTGCTATTGATTTTAATGAATGTATTATTGAAATCAGGGCACATAAGACAGCAGCACACAATGTGAATATTCAATCATACGAATTAAATGAAAACCTTGCTACTAAGCTTAAAACTATCTTGGAGTATAAAGTAGTTACATCTTTTTTATCTGTACCAGAATGCGAAATGCAGGAATCAGGATACAGGGATGGTTGGCACACTGAATTTGTGCTTTCCTACGATAATGCTCCGCTTATTAAAGGCGAACTCGGAATGATTTTTGATGAAAGTCCACTTGAAAAAGTATTGGTATTGCTGAAAAAGGAATGTCCGCTTATAACAGAGTTAAAGCATTTTTAATGATATCTCATCTCGCTTTTTATGGAAATCAATTTAAAACGCCCTGTACTTTCGATTATATCATAGCCGTTGTTTCGATTTCGGGACAATGGGAATTTTTTCTGATGTAGGTATTGACTTTTTTGAAAATATCGCATATAATATTAGTAACAGAACCCGACACGCCTCTTAACAATGCGTACCACGTCGGGTCGTTTAATTATTAGGGGACTTTACTATGGAGTTAAAAGAACATCAGCCGTCTATGAGTGTTGACGAACAGCTTGAAAACCTAAAGGCAATAGGTTTAAAAATTGATGATGAAGACTACGCTCGTCAAATCCTTAATGACATATCATATTTTCGTTTGATAAAAGCATACGGGCTTGGGTTGAAAAGAAAAAATACAGATTTTGATGGCAGTATTGCATTTGAGCAGATTGTCGAATTGTATTTGTTTAATGCAAACTTCAGACAGTTGTTGTTTGCAATGATAGAGCGCATTGAGATTAATCTTAGATGTAGGATAACTAATCACTTTTCTCATACATATGGCGTTCTCGGATATGAAGAGCCAGTCAATTTCAACAACCCCGATTATCACAAGGAATTTCTTGATGACATTGAAAATGAAATTTCGAGAAACAGCAAGGCACCGTTCGTGAAAAACTTTAAGAATAATTATGTTGATGGCAAAATTCCTTTTTATGCATTGGTAGAATTATTCAGCTTCGGTACGCTTTCAAAGTTCTACAAGAATATGAAATCGCAGGATAAGAAAGCTGTTGCCCAGATATATGGAGTCGGATATACTTACCTTGAAAGCTGGATTGAGCATATTGCTTTTGTCAGAAATATTTGCGCTCACTACGGACGTTTATACAATGTAAATCTTGCGAAAACGCCTAAACTGTATAAGCAATATTCTGAGAACGGAATTAGCAGCGTCCGTGTATATGCTACTCTTCTTTGCCTCAAACATCTTGTTCCGAACGACAGACATTGGACGGAATTTATCGACACAATAGAACTGCTTTTAGAAAAGTATTCGCACGTTAATAAAAAGCTTATGGGATTTCCCGATGATTGGAAGACTATTCTTAAATCATAATTTTTCATCGCACCTGCATATTGTAGGTGCGATTTTTCATTATAGGGGTTTGGGTTCTCCCAACAAGTTTTTGCATTTGTCTGCGCTGACGATTTTTTAAAAAAGAGGGCAGTGTATAGACAAATCATATGCTTGCTGTCAAGCAAGCGTATGTTGCAAAAAAGTGATTGTGTAGCCACAAAGGCGATGCTTGCTCTCAATGATAATAACAGAGAGCGAGCATACAGTTTTTGCAAAAACGTGTCTGTGTATATACACAGGCTATGCTTGCTGTCATCGTAAAAACAAATTCAGCCTTGATAGCTTTCCCAAAAGAAAAAATTTTCATTTCAGTTTAAAACACTGCGTACGTACGTACCATAAGGCTTCGGATTTTTCTTTCCCTTGGTACGTACGTACATACCTTTTTCACTTGGAATGAAAAAAATTTATGCCGCCTTGCTTCTGTAAGAAACGCTGATACCGACATAACCTCTGACGTAATTTCTTCCGTTGTGAGCTTTGTTCGTAGGTGAGAGGTTATAGCTTTCACAGTTGTGATACAGCCAGTCGTAAAAACTTTTCTGTTTCAGTTCCTGCAAGCCGTTGCTCTGACACCAGTTTACATAAGCGTTGTAAATATCAACGGAGCAAGTTGTACTTTCGGGAGAAAGCTGAACTGCCTGAGCGTCGTTCATAAATTCTGCGATGTTGCAGTTCTCTTGCTTTAAGTTCTCCATTATCTCTCTGGTCTTGTCGCTGACTGTGAAAATAAAATCATTTTCGATAAGTCGTCTTAGTCCTTCAAGTGCCCAGAAGAAAATCCCGTCAAGCTCTTCGATAAGCTTTTCCGAAAGATAGCGGTCAGGCTTTCTGTCAGGAGGAACAGGCTTTGTGTCAAGAACGATAAGTCGCCTGTGCCAGCCGTCCGTCTTATCATAAAGAGAGTTCGGATTGCTGTTTGAGAATACAACTGCCCTCGCACAGAGCTTTGCCTGAATAGCCTGAACATTTTTCTTTTCTACGGAAATACAGGTTTCTGCTGTTACAAGACTTTTCAGGAATGACGTATCCTTAATTCCCTCGAAGCTCATATCATCATCAACAAGAACGCACTTGCCTACAAGATTTCCTTGCCTGAACTTATTTTTGGAAAGTGCTACGATACTGTCAAAGTAGCAAGCTTTTCCGAACAGCTTTTCAAGAATAACACCGATTCGGCTTTTACCTTCGCCGCCTCGTCCTACAAGAAACAGCATTGCCTGTGCCTTTGTGGTGTTCAGTAAGCAGTAGCCGATAAATTCCTGCAATGTCTTTACATCATCAGGTTCAAGAAGTTCGTTTACAAACCTTTCCCACACGGCAGCTTTCTTTACTGTTTCCTCTGTGTAGCTGACGTTAATTCTGTTGCGGCAATGCTTCTTTTCGGGAGAGAATGTCCCGTCAATGCGATAAGTTCCGTTAAAGATATGGATTTCGTTTAAATCTGTTTCCATATCTTCTGTAAAACAGATATGCCTGAGAGCGTTCATCAGACCTTTGATTTTGTTCGCAAGTCCGTAGCGCACTCCTGCGTCCTTCAGCTTTGTTGTAATAAGGCTTTCAACATAAGCGTCCTCCTGCACTCCGTCAAGATTGTAGAAACAGCCTTCAAAGTATTTGAAGTTGTACTGTTTTACAAATTCCTCACAGAAAGCAAGCTCGTCAATTTTCTTTCCGTCAAACCAACTGACAATCTTTACATCAGCAGGCGATACGGGTGTCGGTGTTGTAGTCATTGTTTCTTCTGTCTGCATAATCAATTTCCTCCTTGCAGTTTTCCATAAAGTCTTTTCTTTCGTCTGTTGTGCCTGAGATAAAAACATCACAGAAATGCTCATACATTTCAAGTTGTGTCAGGCTTTCGGTGAATAAAGGGTGTAGAGCTTCGCTGTCGTTTTTGGGAGCGTATTCAGTCCGAAATCTGCGTAGTAATGAGCAATAATCGGAGAGAATGCGAAATACTCTTTGTTCCTTTTCTCTCTGGCTTTGTACGCATATTTTCTGTCTGATAATCGGTTTATCCCTTGAATGGATAATACCGAAGTCAGAGCATAGCTTTTTCGCCGCTTCATACTGCGTCAAGCCGAACAGCCTTGCGGTAAGATTTACAACGTCGCCGTATTCGGTGCAGCCGAAACAGTAAAAATGGTCGTCGTACAACTTCATAGACGGAGTTCTGTCCTCGTGGAAAATGCAAGTGGTCATTCCATTGCGTACGCTCATACCGTAATATTCTGCGGCAGAGGGAACGCTGACGGTTTCTTTGACTTCCCCGAAGATGTCCCAGTTTGGATTTCTCATAGAAAATTCCTCCTTTAAAATGTGATACAGCATAAAGCTGACATACACTTTTCGTATATGTAAAGGATATTCGGGGTGGAGGATATATTCAGTTTTCAAGGTACTGGCGAACGAGTGTACTCATTTTGTTCGCAATTCCATTATACAACAAAATGTATGTTCGGCACAATTGACAAAATACCAGAAATATCGGGTCTGAAAAAGCCGATTTTCCGGGGGTATATTGCTGATAGCAATAGGGATTATTCGACTGGCAAAATGCTGTGTTTCCCGTTCGTGTTTTGTTGCAGTTTACATAAAAAATCCCGAAAAAGAAACTTTTTTAAGCTCCTTTTCGGGAAAAAAAGAATAGCTGTTCGTGTGCAATATACACAAAAACAGCTATCGGGAATATTCGGTTTTCCGGCAGTATAGGGGTGGAGGTAAATCACTTTTTATAGATCATTTCTGCCTTCCGGATAAGCTTGCTTTGGTCTTGTTACTTCTTCCAGAAGTAACGCAAAGATACTTACGACAGCAGGGCTATCAGAAGTCTTTGCGGCAGTCGTTCCCACTGCACTCCCTATTCCTTTTTCTCCCTAGACCCTAAGGAACGTTCTTATCAACGTTCGATGATACCATCATTATCGTCTTCGTCGGTGTGAATTTCACAGCTACAGTTACTGCATTCCCAATAACAGTCCCAGTACATAATGCCACCGCAGTTAGGGCAATCTTTATACGGTCTTTCTTTTGTATCTTCCTCTAGTTCGCCAGAGCAATATGGACATCTTGAATACTCAGACTCGTCATAAACCTTATCACACCAAGGACACATCTGCATCATATTCACCTCCTGTCAACGTCAATTTTTATTATCAAAACCAATGTTTCCTCCATTTTTCAAAAGAGGGATGTTCTTTATATTTCAAAATCACTTCATAAGCAGAATTTGCTTTTTCTAAAGACTTTCTGCAAGTTTCACAACACGGGATGTGAGAGATAAGCGAATAACCTTCAATATAACCTTCAGGATTGATTTTGTGATATGGTTCTTGAAAGTCCGCGTTAGATATGAGTTCTTTTTCGTATTCGTCAATTTTGCTTTCACCTATCTCTGCAATTCGTTTGGAACAGCAAGTAGGATACCCAAGTATTTTTCCAAATATATAAGCATGGTTCAAAGTCGAATCATCTACGATTTTAGCAATAAGAGCAAGGAAAAAATTTTTTGAGATATACATGAATCCTGCCTTACTCACTATGAATGTCAAGCTATTTTCTTTGCACCACGCAAGCATATCTTGATAAACACTTGGATGATTGTATCCTAATCTGAAACATGGTTTTTCATGTGCCAAAAATAAGAGGATATCAACATAGTCAGATGGTTTTAAGTTTTTGGGTAAAGTTTCAAATGCCTTTAGATTGAATTTCTTTTTCATGCGTGCTTCTCCAATCTGCAGGAACTCAATATATTGCCAACAGGAACTCCGAGGTCGTTCAACCCCTTGACTAAATATTGTAGTCCATCCGACCAATATTCAACAGGATAAAATGATGGAGAGATGCCAATCATAACATACTTTATTTCTACTAACTTCATCACTTTTTTTATTCCGGTAAACAGTTTGTTCATCATTTCCATTTGTTCGGCAAAGGATGGGTCATGCCTGTGTTGGTTTTCCATCCAACTTGTTGAGGCGTTATAGCGATTATTAAAGTAGTCCATGTCAATGTGAAGCAAGCAAGGCTTTTCTATGTCCAAACGAGAAATAACATCTCTCCATTCAGATGTAAGATAATATCTGCCTGCGCTACATTCAGCTTCATCTGTCAGAACAGAAATTCTGTTGTAAGTGTCCTGAAGTAAATTGTCGGTGACACACGTTTTCCTCAATCCACAGGACATATAATCAGCATTTTCCTTGATGTGAAAAATGTCAACATGTTGCATTGAGTAGACAATAGCCGTAAGCATACTACCTATTGTTATCGCTCCAGACTTAACAGCTTTTTTTACAGATGAATCTTTCAAAAGATCTATCTCTTCACCACTTATCATATCAATGTATCGCCCATTTTGACAACTCAAATACGGTTGCATTAAATCTCGATGGTCATCAATATGAAGTATTGTAAGCTCAGTATCTTTCTTGTCAGCCTTGGCAATAAACTTAGCGAATGCAAAAGGGAGCCAATTCTCCGAAAGACAAAGTGCTGAATTTTTATCTACTATGCAATAGTCTTTTACATTCTCATCTGAAATGTTCAGAAACTCTAATCCTTTAGAGATGTCCTCGCAGTAGGTGTATTGATTAGCACCCAACTCTACTTGAAAGCAATCGTCAAGTTCTCGACACACCAATTCAAACTCGTTGAAATAATCATATATAAATTCTATTGCTTCATCTTGAGATAGAGGCAACTTCTTTTTGTTGATATAAAGAATATTACTCATTTGCCATCTCAGCCTCGATAGCTTGTTTGATTACTTCCTCTGCATGATGAATCAATGAATACATTTCCTCACAGTATATAGATGGATTGTCAAAGTCATTAGTCTCGTTATAGCGATGTGGCAGAGAGCCACCGCCACACAGGTTTGCATAAATACAGTCTTTGCACTTTTGGGGCAATGCTTCAACTGATAACATAGCATTATATTGTTTAACTTTTTCGTGGGAAAGAGCTTGTTCAAAACTTCCGTCATCCACACCCAAACCAATGGCTGATGCATTTTCATAAGCCACCTTTAAGATGTCAGATGTATGATAGGTGCCATCTGTCTCAACGGTCAAATAATCCAAACTTCCTAAACCGAAGGCATCTAAAGAACCATCTTCGCCTAAAACACCAGTCAAAATATGTTCGAATGTTCTAAGGTGGATTGACTGATGGTTGAAGAACCACGAGTCGAAGGCTTTAATCAGCCAATTCTTATATAGTTCTGGCTGTTGAGAACGACCTTTAGGCAAGTCAATATGTGTGCTATCGGGAAGAAGCATATCGACATTTTCAATGCCAAGTTCGTCAAAGAATTGAAGCACCTCGTCTGGTTCATAACATGGGTCAATTACTCCAATTACGCCCTCAAAAATAGACGGATGGTCTTTCAGCAACTTTATGCCCTTAACAACATCATCGTGAGAACCATTACCATTCTTATATTTCCTGTGCTTGTCATGAACACGTTTGTGTCCATCAACAGAAAGTGATATGCCTATGTGTCTTTTTTCGCATTCATTCAGAAATGTCTCGGTAAGAAGCGTTCCGTTTGTCTGTAAAGAGTAACTAACCTTAATATTATCACCTAGGGTGTCAGAGATAGTATCAGCAAAGTTAATCAGCTTCTTTGCGCCACACATAAGGGGTTCACCACCGTGAAAGATAATATTAAATTCATTTAAGTTCGTGTTAACAGCATACTCTTTGAGTCTTGTTGCAAAAGAAGATACAGTAGCTTCCGACATAATAGCAGGCATATTCTTCCATGACATATCTCTATGCTTGAATACATAACAGTAGTCGCAATCCAAATTGCAGGAAGCAGCAACACGCAGAAAAAAAGTGTTTATCATCATTATTCGTTGCCCTTCCTTTCCATTAGCTTATACATATCTTCATTTGGATAGATTTCCAAGTGTTCTCTCCAAACGCCCTCGCATTGTAAAGTGTAAGGACAGCTCTGACAAGAAGCATACTTTCTATGTCCCTCGTCAAATAGTTCTAAGTAATTGAGATTTCCGTCCTTTTCTCCACAGTATCCTACCACATCAATGTCTCTTTTCTTCAGAAATTCGAACAAATATTCTCTGTTTTGACCATCTTCTAAAGTACAAAATGGCAAAGCTTCAATATATGGGAATATATCGTTATCCAAACAATAATTCAAAGCTTTGTTTACATAAGGTTTCACTTGCTCATAAGAAGGTACTACTTCTGAACTCATACATACACCAATGGGATGAGGAAAGGTAATATTACATTCCTTAATTCCAAAAGATTCATAAACATATTGATAAATATCTTTTAGGTGAGTGTAGTTTTTCATATTGATAACAGTTTGAATTGCTATTTTTTCTTTACCTGCAAATTTAATTATGTTTTTAAGTGCAGTCGTTGTTTGAACAAAACTACCTTTTGCACGTGTTATGCTATCATGTACATCAGCTTGATTACTGTGCAAAGCAACAAGGAAGAAATCCACAACTTCACAGGCAATTTTTGCAAGTTCCTCTTTTTGCAGCATTCTTGCGTTTGTCTGCATATCAACGAAAGAAATTTTACCTTCGTTTTTTCTTTGGCGGACGAAGTCCATTATATCTGAAAAATCCTTTCGGATTGTAATTTCTCCTCCAGTAAGTGTTAGCTGAATTACGCTATATTCTGATATATAATTATCTATAAGAGCTTTTATTTCTGATAATGTTAAATCTTTCTCAGAAAATTTATCAGAAATCACACAGTGGATACAATTGTTATTACAAGAAAAGCCAACTTTCAAATCAACAAGCTGAGCCATATTCATTTCCTCCAAATAAAGATTAAGCCTAGGAAGGTAATACCCGCCTAGGCAAAATCTAAGTTTTAAGCGTATTAGCTTCTGTTATGACGATTGTGCATTCTGCTATAACTGCATACAACACGGTCGCTCTTGTTGCCAGTTAAACAGTTCTGAAGACGAGCTAAGATAGCGTTCTTTGGCTCGGCAATAGTTACTAAACGGTCTTTTACACTGTTGTTAACTGTACCCAACTTCATGGTTGCTTCCATTAATACTACCTCCTATTACCCGTTTTACTTTATTACCCAACATCAAGACAAACCCTTACGGTCAAGTCTTTCCATTGGCTTTGTCGGAGATAGGCACCTTGCACTTTTCTCCAGTTTTTCGCCATTTCGTATGTGATTTTGAAGTCCCATACGAGTGCGAATTCAGGTTTGACTACCTTAGCGTAATGCAGCCTGTGCAGCAGCCAAACGAGCGATTGGCACTCTGAATGGTGAGCAGGATACATAATTCAAACCTACATTATGGCAGAACTCAACAGTTGATGGGT
>JGI24712J26585_10004431_pt1 | contig 10695 bp, 4 predicted proteins | sample BioPla3DNA2_FD_26585 | JGI IMG/M metagenome (IMG submission 26585)
AAATTTTGCAATCCAATCAACAATTTTATTTCTCTGACATGTATTTTTTACCTACTAAGACCAAAGGCTAAAATGCAAATTCCTATACTATTAAATTACTTGGTATTGTAATTTTAAATATAGCATCCTCTGTAACAGTAAAACACATCCAGTCATTATCACCAGCATAGTTAATCTCACCTACAATTTCGGTATCGATAAATATTTCGCCAGCTAAAGCCTTTGTGTCTGCATAATCATCAATATCTGGAGTTAAACTAACATTAAGATTATAATTCCTGTATTCCGTATAATGATTAGTCATATTTAAATACACATAATACTCTTTGCCCTTTATGAGTTTAACTTTTAAATCCAGGTAATCATAATAATTATTGTTGTAATCTGTATAATTGTTACAACTTCCGTTGATATACCTAGAGCTTGTATCTACAATATGATATATACCATCTTCCGGAGCAGTAAACTTGAAGTAATCAACATCACCTTCATAATTTATTGTACCTGCAGTTTCACTGCCAACTTCTATTAATGTAGCCTCGTTTGTTGTATTTCCATGGTCATCAACCAATTCAAGGACTCTTAATTTATAAGTTGGATAATCAATATTACCTGAGATTCTTATATAATATGTATTCCCGGCAGTTAACTGCAGCTCTATAAATTTACTTATATTAGTCCAGCTTTGNTCATTCTTAATATTATACAAATAAGCATTTGCATACGAATTCCCCATAATCTCCAAACGATACTTAGAACTTTTTACTGGTGTAAAACTAAAATAGTCATTATCATATAAAAACTGTATCTCTCCGCTGGTATCAGTATCACTTTCCACTACAGTAGCAGTTTCAAAGCTATAACCGTGATCATCATTTAAGAGCTTAACCTTTATTCCATATCCTCCAAGTCCAGTTACTGAGTTTGCCTTTACACATATATAATATGTCGTATTCGCATCTAATCCAATGTTTGCAAATAAGTTTAAGTTTGTAGTGCTTATATTATTTATGACCTCAGCAAATTTTACGCCATCGGATTTATATATAATTCCATTGGTGTCTGTAGTTCCTGTTGTCTCAATCCTGTATGAACCGGATAAAGAAGGAGTAAACGCAAAATAGTCAACATCTCTTTCATAATTGATAGTCCCAGACTTTTCCTCGTTTAATTTCAACACTTCACTAAACTGAATGCTATTTCCAATATCATCATACAGTTCTGTAATTCTTATTCCATAATCACCGGTGCCATTTATATTTTTGTGCTTTACTTTTACATAGTAAGTTTTACCACCTTCAAAGCTTTGGTCAATTCTGAAGTTATAATTGTCACCGCTTGCGTCATCGTAAAAAAGCTCATTACCATCTTCATCATATATATATCCTTCAGTATCTGTATTTCCCCTTGTCTCAAACCTATATTCACCTGAAGTTGGAATTTTAACACTAAAGAAGTCCTCATCCCCGGCACTTTTTATACTACCGGCAACTTCATCACCCACACTTATGTTTGTTGCTGATTCCAAACTATTTCCATGATCATCCATCATTTCCGAAATACTAAAGTTATACGCAGCCAGATTATTATTTTGCTCAATGGCAATATAGTAAGTTTTATTAGCTGCCAAACTCATTCCTATAAAACCTTTTTTTGCACTATCGGTAATGGTATTACTGTACAAACTTGTACCTTCTGAATTGTATACTCTTCCATATATACTTCCTCCAGAAACACCAATACTTATTCCATAACTTGCATGTTTTGCTGGTGTAAAGGCAAAGTAATCATAATCTCCAACATAGTCAATCTGCCCGATTATTTCCTTATCCAATCCTATATCTGTCGCATTTTCTATTGTATTGCCATGATCATCCAGCAAGGAGGTTACCTTGATTGTATAGGGATATCTTGCACTACTTGAGGAATTTGAACCATAGCACAACTTGACATAGTAAGTCATTCCCTCTTCAAAAACTCTTGCAAAATTTACATTATATGGAGATGATGTTCTGGATACAGAAGTTATCTCTTTTCCTGTACCATCAAGTAAAAATACATTTATTGGTGCTTTGGTTTCACAAGAGATATTAAATGGAGCTGTTTTGTCTAGAACAAATTTGAAGAAGTCATTATCAAAAACAGCATCCATATTACCTGAAATTTCATTATTTTCAGATAATTCTGCCGCAGCATCAATATCATCACCATAATCATCGGTCACATCCGACAAGGCAACTTTGATTTCATATTTTGGCATTTCACTACTGTTATAACTATTTACTTTAATATAATACTTTTTGTTTGCACTAAGCTTAACGTTAAAACTCATAGTAGAGTAATCCTGTATAATTATGTTTCTGTTGTCATCATATAAATAGAGATACAAGCGCCCTCCGGAAGTAGAGTCTGAAAAATTATACACTCCACTTTTATCGGCAGTAAAGCACATAAAATCAATATCTCCCAGATAGTCTATATCTCCAGAAATATTGCTTAACATATCTACACTTTTTGCCAATTCAAAGCTATTAGGGTAATCATCTGTCCCTGCTTTACACACACTGAACTGATATGGTCCGGGCTCTGCCGTACCTTTCTGATATATTTTTGAATAATAAGTCGTATTTGCTGATAAATTAACCTTGACAAAAAAGTTTTTATCTTTTGTACTATCATCGTAACTTCCCATTAAACTGCTTTCACTTTCACTGCTAAAAAGCTGCAAAGCTACATCTGTCGTGCCAATACTTTCTATTAAGTATATTCCTTCCTCTTCTGTTGTAAATTTAAAATAATCAACATCAGCATTGCATTCCAAATTACCCGGAACAGTATCCCCAACCAAAATATCTTCTGCCTCTGAAATCATACTTGGATAATCATCGGTATATACTCCTAATTCATATCTAACAAGATTATTAGACTTTACCTTTAAATAATAGTCTTTGCCAGCCAAAAGCTTTTTCATAATAACTACTTTATCCGATGTGCTTATAGTTTTAGACTCAATTTTTTCACTTGTATTCCATAATTCCAAACTTGAGCTATTACTTGCAAAAAACTCTACACAATACCAACTATCCAAATCAGGGACAAATTTGAAACAATCAATATCGCCAAGACTTTCAATTAAACCCTCTATCCTTGAAAAAGCATTAACCTCAAAAGCTTTATCAATATCGTTGCCAAAATCATCTCCATTTATTTCCTCTACCTTTAAAACATAATCTCCAATTTGTTTGTTTCCTTTAACTCCTATGTAGTAGAGCTTATTTGCTTCCATATTTGCGACAATGTAAAAATTTTTATCATCAATACCCTTATCATTATTCTCAGAAATAACCTTTTTTTTGTCCGAATACAACACACCTACTGTGTCCATACCTGTTGTATATATACTGTAAAAACCACTTTTCTTAGGTATATAGCTAAAATAATCGATATCATCTTCACCGTATATTTTTGCGGACATCTCACTAGCTTCTGTGATTGCAACAGCATTATCTATACTGTCTCCATCCTCTTCTTTAAAAATAGAAAGCTCATAATTTCCCCTAGGATAATAATTATCATATACTGCAATGAAATATTTGTTTCCTGCTTCTAAATCACACATCATTTTTGAAGATGAACTAGTTTCAACAAAATTCCCCTCACTATCATACAAATTTATTCGCAAGCGATTATCCTCGGCACCAGTAAGCATAGCAATATATTTTGAATCTGAATCTGGTGTGAATTCAAAATAATCATAATCTTTATAATAATCAATTTTACCATTAGTCTTGCCTGCCTTTACAGACGTTGAAGAATTGATATCATTTCCAAAGTCATCCTTTGTTATAACGAAATCATAGCCTGTTGCTGAATTATTATATGATAGACTAATATAGTATGTGTTATCGGTAATAAAGTCATAATTTAAGTATCCATTTGAGCTGTATTTCAATCGTTCACCTTTGCTGTCATACAAGAAAATCCACACAGTTTCATCACTGTTCACTGTCCCAATATAAGTTCATTTGAATCTGGAACAAACTTAAAATAATCTCCATCATATTTATAATCTATTTTTCCGATAATTTTATCTTCAACCTTTATAGGCGTTGCGAAATTTATTTCATTTCCATAATCCTCCTTCTCCAAAACAAACTCATAATCTGTTATTAATCCATCTTTGCTGCCTAATCCAATATAATAAGTGTTTCCTGCTATCATCTCATAAGGTACTGGTGAATGGCCATATTTTAATCGTTTCCCATTACTGTCAAAGAAATCAATTCTCATATTTTCATTACTGCTTATTATTGCATAGGCTCCATTTGAATCAGGAGTATATTGGAAATAATTCCAATCATTTTTGTAATCTATCTTTCCGATAATTTTATCTTCAACCTTTATAGGGGTTGCGAAATTTATTTCGTTTCCATAATCCTCCTTCTCCAAAACAAACTCATAATCTGTTATTAATCCACTCTTGTTATATAATCTAATATAATAAGTATTTCCTGCTATCAGCTTATAAGGTACTAGCGAATAGCCATATTTCAATCCCTTACCATTACCATCATATAAATCGAATTTTATATTTTCATCACTGCTTAACATCACATAATTTGCATCCGATTCAGGAATAAATTTAAAATAATCATAGTCACTACTATAATCCATTTTACCACTTACTTTTGCACCTAATTTTATCTCAGTTGCAGACTCCTTGGTATTTCCATAATCCTCAATAAAGAAATATTTACTTACAGAATTATTTGTCTCATTTGACTCATCTATTGTGTTTTGATCATCAACTTTCACATTTATTATATATTGTCCTTTTGTTAAAGTGCTTAAATCAAAACCAGCTTGTTTTGGAAACTCTATAGTAACAGTCTTATTCTTTGCAAGTAATGTAGAACATTCAGTTGACAGCACAATATCGGTTCCCTCAACAAGCAAAGTAACTACAAAAGATTGCCCTTCTATCATATCTCCACCGTTGTTTACAACTTCCACAGTATATGTAGTGGAATTTCCAACACAATCTGAATTTGGTTCTGTTGAATAAATACTAAGATCTGGTTTCAAATATGTTACCTTTATTGAATAAAGACATGGTATATTACCCTCGCCCTTATCATACTTCGACATATGAAAATAATTCTTTGTTCCAGCATATAGATAACTCTCTACATACCATGGACTAGAACCATTACTAGGATATGTACTATAATTATATAATATATTATCATTAGGGTTAAACGCAGTAATAAAGCCTATACTGTCCTTAATACCGTCCACTCCCTCAAACCTATATAAACCAGTATGTGAAGGAGTAAAAACAAAGTAATCTGCATCCTCATCACTGTTTATGTAACCATAAGTCAATGCGTTCTCTAGTAAGGGTTCTTTCGCTAAGTTATAATAAGGTGTATATATATCCTTATCTGGTCCCTCTGTAGGTCTTATTGTAGGTGTTGGTGTTGGCATTGGTGTTGGTTCGTAAACAATTGGTTCTATTCCCCATTGTAAAACTTCATCTATATACGCTGTAACCAAATCGCATTCACCATAATCAGTACTTATGCTCCTTGAATAGTCGTTAGTTAAATCATAGTTTGTCCAGTTGGTCTTGTAAACTCTGACTTGAATTTCAACGCAATCATTAGGTGAAATATATCCTGCTGTGCTTGTAAAACTCACTTCAATATAATAGTTTGTTGTAGTATTGATCTTTTGCATTTTTACAAAATTCCCTACAACATTGTCAGCATCTACATTAGAGTAGTCACAAATGAATTGTTGTGCACTTTCACCATCTATTGTATAGTAATATCTTACCTTAACTTTAGACAAATCGATTGAAGAATCTCCTATGTTATAAATTTTAAAATTAGGACTGATAACTCCACTTGAATCTTCATTAAATTGTTTCACTTCGACTCTCAACTGCCCTTCTACAACCACAGGTTCAGTAGTTGGCGTAGGCGAAGGTGTTTCCGTTGAAGGTACGTCACTTACTAACGGAGTTGGCGTTTCAACAACTATTTCCGTTGGCTTGGGTGTTGGTGTTTCAACTATTACAGCAGTTTCAGATGCTGTAGGTGTTGGAGTGTCAATTGAAATAGGTGTTGGCGATGTAATTAACTTTTGCTTTGGGAACTCTGATATCTTGCCGAGTAAAAACAGCCTCATAAAGGCAAAGTCAATACTATCGAAAACATCATCGCCTGAAACATCAGAAACCCAAAGGTCATCCTCAGGCTTGAAATCATTTATCACTCCTAACAGATGTATCCTCATATAAGCAAAATCAAGACTATCTACTGTACCATTTCCATCAACATCACCAATAGGCAATTTACCTTCTGGAATTTCAGCAAGCATTTTTATGTCTGTTGGAATTACTTCTTCTAAAGGTAGTTCGTCTAACAATTCATCAGAAATATCTATCGGAGCATACACTGAATCAAGCACACTTCCTTCCATTTTCCCGTCTACATTAACAGCATCTGAAGCTAAATCTAGACCATCCCCTTGTGTTTCCAAATTCTGTGTTTCTTCAAATAATTTGAAATTTGTGTCACCTAAAACATTGGTGGTCAGAATCTGAGCAAAGAATGTACATGAAATTATAAACGCAATTATCCTCTTACTTCTGTTCATTTTGCTATCCCCCAGTAATTAATAATAAAACCATTATTTTGGTTATTAGTGAATAATTTTACCAAATAAAATTTATAAAGTAAATATCAATTACTCCTAAATTCTAGTATAAAAACAGATTACTTTTGGTTACTATTAAACAAGTACATAAAAAGTTTTGTGCATTTTAGTATATAACTTATTAATTAATACAAAGTAACCCATAACAAAAAACTGCCTGTAAGATTTAGAATTCAAATCTTACAGGCAGTTTAACATTATCAATTATTGTCCTTCTAAATACTCAAGGCACTTTGCGATCATTGTAAAAAGTTCGGCTCTTGTAACATTCTTATTGGGCATAAAAGTATTGTCACTATAGCCTTTTACTATTTCCAAATTACATGCCGTATTTACGTATTTCTTTGACCAAGGAGCAATGTCACTTTCATCGGCAAGAGTCACCTTAGAGGTTTCTGAAGGTTCGAAACGGAAAGTCTTCATAAGCATTATAACAACTTCCTGCCTAGTAACATTTCTTGAAGCTCTAAAGGTATTGTCCTCATATCCACCAACTACTTTTAGATCTAAAGCCGTTTTTAGAAATCCTTTTACCCAATTTGGTATTTCGTTTTTATCCGCAAAGGTAAATTCCGGATTCGGTGCTACACCATACCCTATTGATTTCATGAGTGCCGTTACAGCTTCTGCCCTTGTAATGTTGTTATCGGGCTTTACGTTACCGTCGGGATATCCTTGAACAACTCCCATGTTCATAAGCCTGAGCACGTATAATTTTGCCCAATGTGTCGTTATATCTTTTGGTATCTGAAATCCTCCCGTTGGTGGTGTAGTCGTAGGTGTAGTCGGTGTCACTTGTGCTGAAGGTATTGTTGGCCATCCGCTATTTGATGTGGTTGTTGGTCGTGGGTTTGAAGTTACCGTATATGATGAAGTTGATGTAGGTTTAGATGTAGGTGTTGTGGTCGGTGTTGGTGTAGCTGTAGGCGTTGGTGTTGGTATTGTCGAAGGTATTGCGGCATTCCCAACTGCAACTACTCCACCACTATATGAAACTCCTATAATTTCATCAGTACCGCTAGCATATACTGAAGTTCTTGAAAGATTATGAGAAAGTACAGATATACCATCACTCGCATTGCTCATAATAGTCAACTTTATGTACGCCAACGTACCATCGCCTTTTATAATCCTACTTCCGTCAGCTGGTGACTCAAAAGTCATTGCTACAAAACCTGATGTACTGTTTATATTGGAATTAAAATCTTTTGAATTGATTATCAGTTCTCCAGGTGTAACGCTCACTGTACTAAATATTTTAGGATCGTAATTAACCCAAAAGCTACATGCATAAATACCTGATGCCGGAACATTTTTTACTGTCAAAGGCACAGTAACAGTAGTGCCTTTTTGTCCTTTTAAAACTGCTAAACTTACCTCCATTGGATCCACCGCATATGTAAACGAATTCGACATTAATCCAAAAATCAACATTGTTATCGTCACAATGCACCATACTTTCTTTGGGCTAAACAACCTTTCTTTGACACTCATCTATTAATCCTTCCTTCCATAGAATATATTACTTAATGATATAAGTTACAAAATATTGAAATATAAATAGATATAGACTTCATACATCTAATTATACAATAAATAGTCCTCATATGCTATAGTTTTAAATCCTTCAAATCTTATCGAGTAGCAGAGATTTTTCCCCATGATAATATATACATAACTTGTGCAATGCCCTAGTCATAGATACATATAAGAGTTTTATATCTAGCTCATCTTCCTTATAAACATTAATACCTGCATCTGCTATCATTACAACATCAAATTCCAAGCCTTTTGTAAGATAAGAAGGAACAATAAGCGTGCTGTTTTTGTATTCTTCTTCTTTCCCCGTTATTACATTCAAGTCATCTATCTTGCCTTTTAAAAGTTTGTACATCCTTTGACACTCTTCTACAGTCTTTAATATTATAGCAGCAGTTTTAAAGTTCTCACTTCTGTACTGCTTTATTCTTGTACTTATATCTTCTGCAATCTGATATAAGTTTTGCTTTTCTATTACCTCAACTTTATCTCCATGCCTTATTACAGGCTTTGCAAGTACCAAACCAAGGTCTTTAATTTTGTCTATGACCGTATTTGCTGCACTCATTATTTCCACTGTCGTTCTGTAGCTTTCCTCTAAGGTAAGAAAACCACATTTTTGCCCCTCAAAAACATCGTCTACAACATCCTGCCAAGTTCGTATACCTCTATAGGAATGAATGCTTTGACATAGGTCACCTAATATGGTAAACGACCTGTCTTTTACAATCTTTTTAAGAACATAAAATTGAAAGGCACTAAAGTCCTGACCCTCATCTATAACAATATGCTTAACAGGTATTTTTTCATCCATTCCGTGTATAAGATACTTTAAGTAGATTATTGGAGCAATATCTTCAATCTCCAAATAACCGGATTTAAGCGTATCCTTAGTATGGTTTCTGATATAATCAATCAAGTCTTTATCACTTTTACCTTCAAGGAACTTATTAAACAACTCTTCATTATTTATAAGATCGTAATAGTACTCATAAGGACTAAATTTTGATATTTTCTTTATGTATTCTTTGACAGCACTTTTGGCATATTTCTCAATTTTGCCAATTACAGCATCTCTTTTGTCTATTGCTGCAATTATTAATTTCTGCCTCTCAGGGCTTTCTTCTTGGGTAGTTTTTAAACGCATAATTTCATTATCACATTGCTCATTTAAATTGTGTATTATAATATCTTTTTTCTGCTTTAGCCTGTTTGAAAGATACTTTTTAATTTCGTCAATCCGTTGTACTATAGGCCAATTCTTGTACTGCTTTAAGAAAAGGTCATTTATCTCTTCATATTTAAATACTAACGTGTTTGCAATCTTAAAATGTTCTTTTGGAATAAAGGAATTTTCAATGTATTTCACATATTCATCCATCACTTCTCTAAACAACATGGATGCCTTAAACTGCGAGCAATTCTTCAAAATATTGTTTGCCTCTATTTCTTCCATTGTCACATTGTGGTTTACAAACTTGGTCAGCTTCTCAAAAGGGTCTTTAAGCTTAAACTTTTTACCTATCAACTCCATTGCAAATTCTTCAAAAGTAGTTTGCTTAACCCTCTCTACACCTAATTCCGGCAGTACTTCAGAGATATAATTCAAAAAGAGCTTGTTCGGTGCAATAATCATGAAGTTTTCAGGTTCAAAGGATTTTTCAAAGGTATAGACAAGATATGCAATCCTGTGAAGTGCAATGGTGGTCTTACCGCTTCCTGCAGCCCCTTGTACTATCAATGGCTTCCACATATCTGCCCTGATTATTTTATTTTGTTCAACTTGTATTGTAGACACTATTTCCTTGAGCCTGTTGTCGCTGTTTGCCCCTAAATAGGTCTGCAAAAACTCGTCATTTGTGGTTATGTCAATATCAAAAATCTCCTGTAAAACACCCTCGTTAATGGCAAATTGCCTCTTTAGTGTAAGTTCTCCTTTTATATTGCCACCAGGACACCAATAATCAGCTTCCCCTATTCGCCCCTCATAATACAAGTTTGCTATAGGAGCGCGCCAGTCAACGATTATTACCTCCTGATCTTCATCTCTCATCAATGACATTTTACCTATATATAGGCTTTCCTTTTTATTGCTGTCCTTCTCCATAAAATCTATACGTGCAAAATAGGGCTTACTTCGTGCCACCAAAAGATTTCTGAGCCGAAGTGCAAGGCTATCCCTAATTGTGGTATTAATCATCATATCTATAAAGCTCTGGCTATTTTCTGAAGTAAAATGTTTTGATACATTATCAATGTCGTTATCAAGCTTTTCTTTCCTTTTAATAGTACTCTCTAAACTCTTTTCAACATATCCTAGTGTATAACTACACCTTCTTCTATAAAGTTTATTTTTCTTCAAATATCTCTCATTTTCTTAGAGTTTCATAATCTAAACAAAAAGCCTCATACCCATATAAACCCGCATAAGCA
>JGI24712J26585_10004436_pt1 | contig 10691 bp, 10 predicted proteins | sample BioPla3DNA2_FD_26585 | JGI IMG/M metagenome (IMG submission 26585)
AACTCCTTTGTAATATATTTGAATACTATTTTATCATATAATGATTTAATGAAAAACCATAATCGTATATTTTTTAAATTACCATTAGTTGAATAGGACGAACTACTTATTTAATAACAAAATATTGGCATAGCCGTAAACGACTATGCCAATATTTATTCCCCTTATTCCCCAATATAAATATATGAATTATTTCTGATTAATGTAATTTATAAGACCCTCAGCCTTTATAATCCCNTGCATGAACTCGGGAAATGCCTGACCCCGGTACTGCCTGTTCCTGGTGAGGTTATATATTATTCCGCTGTCAAAATCCACTTCCACCTCATCTCCGGCTTCTATGTCTTCTGACGCTTCGCGACATTCTATAATAGGAAGTCCGATATTAATCGAATTCCTGTAAAAAATTCTGGCGAAATTCTCGGCTATCACACAGCTGATACCGGATGCCTTTATGGCTATAGGAGCATGCTCCCTGGAGGATCCACAGCCGAAATTCTTACCGGCTACAATTATGTCTCCGGACTTCACCCTGTGTGTAAAGTCCTTATCTATGTCTATCATACATTTTTGAGCCAGCTCATTTGGATCGGTGGTATTAAGATATCTGGCAGGGATAATTACATCCGTATCCACATTATCGCCATAGCGATGTACTGTTCCTTTTGCTCTCATCAATATCCTCCTTCCTATAAACCAAGCTCTTCGGGGCCTGATATTTTACCGGTTATGGCGCTGGCGGCCGCTACCGCAGGACTGGCAAGGTATACCTCGGATTCTACATGACCCATTCGCCCGACGAAGTTGCGGTTAGTTGTAGATACTGCCCTTTCACCCGCTGCCAGAACACCCATATGTCCACCCAGACATGGTCCACAGGTAGGTGTGCTTACCACCGCACCTGCCTTAATGAAGGTAGACAACAGCCCCTCCTCCAGGGCCTGAAGATATATCTTCTGAGTGGCAGGAAACACAATGGCACGGATTCCCTTGGCAACCTTTCTACCCTCCATAACCTTGGCGGCTATCCTTAAATCATCAAGTCTGCCGTTGGTACAGGAGCCAATTACGACTTGGTCAATCGGTATATCTCCGATATTGTCAATCGTGTGAGTATTTTCCGGCAGATGCGGAAAAGCAACTGTCGGTTTGATAACAGACAAATCTATCTCGTAGGTTTTCTCATATACTGTATCCTCATCGGCCTCATAGACGGAATATGGCTTTGAAGAATGTTCCTTTATATACTTAACAGTCAAATCATCAACAGGGAATATTCCGTTCTTTGCTCCGGCCTCTATGGCCATATTGGCTATGGTAAAACGGTCGTCCATCGTAAGGTTTTTGATACCTTCACCGACAAATTCCATGGATTGATACCTGGCACCGTCCACTCCTATCATACCGATAATATGAAGAATAATATCCTTACCGCTTGCCCATTTTGCAGGTTTACCCTTTAAAATAAACCGTAACGCTGATGGAACCTTAAACCATGCCTTGCCGGTAGCCATTCCTGCTGCCATGTCCGTGCTTCCTACACCTGTAGAAAAGGCACCCAGTGCACCGTAGGTACAGGTATGAGAATCCGCTCCGATAACCACATCACCTGCCACCACAAGACCCTTCTCCGGAAGAAGAGCATGCTCAATTCCCATCTCACCGACTTCAAAATAATTGGTTATATTATGATCCATCGCAAATTCCCGCATGCATTTACAGTTCTCTGCCGACTTAATATCCTTATTAGGAGTAAAATGATCCGGTACCAAAGCAATCTTATCCTTATCGAATACCTGCTTATTATTAAGCTTCTCCATCTCCTTGATAGCCACAGGAGCCGTTATATCATTACCCAACACAAGATCTAATTTGACCTCAATCAACTGACCTGCCTTAACCTCATTCAGGCCTGCATGATCAGCCAAAATCTTCTGTGTCATCGTCATACCCATAATAATTCCCTCCCTTTTTTGTTTTAGGTGTACCTGGTACCGCTTAAAGCGTACCTGGTACGCCTTTTATACTTCACCGGCAATTAAATCTCCCATCTCGTCGGTACCCACCAAAGTACAACCGCCGGACATAATGTCAATCGTTCTATAGCCCTTCTTAAGGACCTTCTTTACAGCCGATTCTACCATATCGGCTTCTTTATCAAGATCAAAGGAATATCTTAGCATCATCGCAGCAGAAAGAACGGTTGCGATTGGATTTGCCTTGTTCCGGCCTGCTATATCCGGTGCCGACCCATGACTGGGTTCATACAGCCCCAGCTTGGTTTCTCCAAGGCTTGCGCTGGCGAGCATACCTATTGAGCCTGTAATCATGCTGGCCTCATCCGAGAGAATATCACCGAACATATTCTCCGTGAGAATCACATCGAACTGACCCGGATTCCTCACAATCTGCATCGCACAGTTATCGACCAGCATATCTGTAAGCTCTACATCGGGATAATCCTTTGCAACCTCCTTAGTAACCTGTCTCCATAGCCTAGAAGAATCCAAAACATTTGCTTTATCTACACTGCATACCTTTTTTCTTCTCTTTCTTGCTATTTCAAATGCCTGTCTGGCTATTCTTGCAATCTCCTTCTCATTGTATACTAAGGTATCGGTGGCGGTTCTTAGACCGTCTATCTCCTTCGTCCACCTGTCTCCAAAATACAGTCCCCCCGTAAGCTCTCTGATAACGACAAAATCAAAGCCATCGCCGATTATATCCTCTCTTAAAGGACATGCACTTTTTAGCTCATCAAAAAGAATGGCAGGCCGTATATTTGCAAATAGCCTAAGTCCCTTTCTCAATGCAAGAAGTCCTGCCTCCGGTCTTAGATTAGGTGCTATATCGTACCAACCGGACTTACCTACATCCCCTCCTACAGCACCGAGCAGAACCGAATCACTTCGTTGACAAGTCCGAAGAGCCTCCTCTGTAAGCGGTACCCCTGTTGCATCAATGGATACGCCTCCCATAAGAACTTCGGTGTACTTAAAGCTATGGCCGTATTTTTTTCCAATCGCATTAAGAACCTTTCTCGCCTCTCGAATAATCTCCGGTCCGATACCGTCACCGGGAATAACTGCAATATTATATTCCATCTAAGCTTTCCTCCCGAACCCAATATTTCTATTGATATTTTANCATATGTACTGGTATAATAGTAATACATATTATGAATGTCTATTATAACTATTAGTTATATCATTATATTTGGATGAAGAGGGGAATGTTATGAGTAATAATTTATCATTGTATCATGTATTTAACTGCGTAGCCGAGACAGGCAATATATCACAAGCCTCAAAGCTTCTTTATGTGAGTCAGCCTGCTGTCAGCAAGGCCATAGCCAGCCTTGAAGAAATAATGAATCTTACACTGTTCATAAGAAATTCCCGAGGGGTAAGGCTCACCGAAGAGGGACAGCTTCTCTATCAGTATACCAAGGAGGCCTTTGAAATATTGAAACAAGGGGAAGAACGGCTGAAGNACATGAAGGAGCTTGGTGTGGGACATCTTAAAATTGGGGTAAGTGCTACTCTTTGTAAATATGTCCTGCTACCCTATCTTAACCGTTTTCTAAAGGAATATCCTCATATAAAGATTACAATAGAGAGCCAGTCCACGCTTCATACCTTAAAGCAGCTTGAGAATAACACCCTCGACATCGGACTTGTCGCAAAGCCCTCTAACCTCAGATTATATGAGTTCCTGCCTCTGAATAAAATTGAGGATATTTTCGTGGCGACCAAAGAATATCTTGAAAATATCCGTCTTCGGGAAAAGGATGAAGATATATTTTCATCTGCTAACGTAATGCTGCTTGATGAAGAGAATATATCCAGAATGTATATCGAGGATTATTTTAAGGAAAATAATATCTATCCCCGACACATTCTCGAAGTAAGCAGCATGGATCTGCTTATAGAATTTGCTAAGACCGGCTTGGGTGTGGGCTGTGTCATTAAGGAATTTGTGACCGATGAGCTGGCCTCCGGTCAACTGATTCAAATCCCGCTGAAAAAACCGATTAATAAAAGAGAGGTTGGCTTCTGCTATAATAAAGCCGCCTACCTCTCGGATTCCATGACAAGACTTATTGAATTCGTAACCAATGATTAATCCTCTGATGTCTGTGTCGGAGGAGATATATATGGGGGAACGAAATCCACTAAATAGTTATTACTCACATATCGTATCTCATCCAGATAAATGATTTTTGCCCATTCGCCTTCTACGGAAATAACCTCTACAGGCTCGGTATGGACCAAAAAGCCTACAATATTGTTCTCCTCTGTAGAAGGTGATGATCTTACATTTAATATTGCACCATAGCTTGAAAGCTTGACATATTTAGTGGTTGTCTCACCTGTATATACAGGTTCGTCTTCCAAATCATCGGGAATATCTGTTGTATCGTCTATTTCATCTACTGTATCATCCGGTATGTCAATTTCAACTTCCGTATACGCAGGAGGTAGGGTGGGAATAAAATTAGTCTCCTTATCATTGCCCTTACATCCCACAAAAAGCAAGACTACCAGTCCGATTATAAAAAACAAAGACTTCCTATACATTTATATCACTCCAGCCATACTATACTAATTTATACACATTATAAACTTGTACCTAATTAATAATAGCATATTTGTTCCTGTGTTCCAACTGTTTTTTTGGTACCGGGTACCGTTATGAGGTATCATTATGAAAGAAATTGATACTGGGACAGATAAAGCTCATGATATAGGCCTTTTTTCTGAATAAGCTCCTCATGGGTCCCCATCTCAATAATTCTGCCGTCATCCACATATAGGATACAGGTGGCATTCTTTATGGTAGATAAGCGATGAGCTATGATAAAGGATGTCCTGTTCTTTAGCAGCTTCTTTAATCCTTCCTGCAGCAGTATCTCTGTCTCTGTGTCGATACTGGACGTAGCCTCATCGAGAATAAGAATCTTGGGATCCGCAAGCAAAGCCCTGGCAAAGCTGATTAGCTGCCTCTGACCGACCGACAAACGGCTTCCCCGTTCGTTAACCTCTGTATAATAGCCATTTTCCAGCCCGATAATAAAATCATGAGCCCTAACCGTCTTGGCAGCTTCAATTACTTTATCATCCTCTGCTTCCATATTACCATAGCGAATATTATCCATAATGGTTCCGGAGAAAATAAAGCTGTCCTGAAGCATAACTCCCATTTGTTTTCTAAGAGACTTTATCTTGACATCACTTATGTCAATGCCATCTATAGTTATCACGCCCGAATCTAAGTTGTAGAATCGGCTTATCAGATTGATTATCGTTGTTTTACCGGCCCCGGTAGGTCCCACTATTGCTATCGTATCCCCCGGATTAACCTTGAAGCTCACATTGTTCAAAATAGGAACACCGTCTTCATAGCTAAAGGATACATCCTTAAATTCCACCTCACCGATAATAGGAGGCATATCATATGCATCCTCCTTGTCTTTAACCAGCACGGGCTCATCAATGGTTTCGAATATTCTCTCCATATATGAGATGGCGGTAAGCAGCGAATTATAAAAGCCGGCCAAAGTATTAACAGGTTGCCAGAATCGGCCTATGTAACCGGCCATGGCAGCAAGTACGCCGACGGTTATCCCTGCCATTCCTTTATTCAGCCACGCGATTCCGACTACATATACGGCCGCGGTGGTCCAGGTGGAAATATTATTAATGGCAGGCCACAGTAGGAAGTTAAGTGTTACCGCCTTCATCCATGAGGTTTTATATTCATTGCTTAGATAATTGAATATACGTATATTTTCATGCTCTCTTGTAAAGCTTTGAGTCACTCTTATACCATTTATGCTCTCTGCTATATATGCGTTTAAATTAGATGATTTGTTACTAAGCCTTTGCCATGCCACCCTCTGCTTTTTCTTTATAATAAAGACTAAAATCATCAGAAGAGGCAGGCCTGACAGACATATCAGACTAAGCCTGACATTTATGGATAGCATAAATCCTACAATAAAAACAAGGCTAAAAAGCTCTGTAATGGTATTTACGATTCCGTTTGAGAGCAGGTCACTCAGGGAGTTAACATAATTGACAACCCGCACCTGAATCTTTCCATGGGGCTTGTCATCATAATATGAAAATGGCAGCTCCTGAAGATGCTCGAATATATCACTTCTAATTTTATGAATTATGTTTTGTCCGAGTCTAGAGGTTACCGATATCTTCATTCGAAGTATTGCGGATATAATAAAATAAATAACCAGCAGTNCAAGACTTATTAATACAATGCCCTTGACATCCCCGTTAGGTATATAAACATCTAGGATATCCATCAGTATTCTGGGCGTCAGCATACCTAATGCAGAGGAAATGGTCATAAGAAATATGACCATGGCCATATCCTTTCGATAGGGCTTTATATATCCTGCCAATCGCTTCAGATGGGAGATACTAAACTCTGTCTGTAATGTCTCATCGATGTCGTATTTATTTCTGGCCAAGTCTATCCCCCATTTCCTTTTTTAATATTTTGTATTGATCAAAATCACCGTATTGGTGATAAAATACCCTGTGATAATAGCCCTTCATATTGAGCAGGCTTTCATGATTTCCCGATTCTAATATTCTGCCGTCCTCCACAACCAAAATAAGATCGGCATCCTTAATGGAGGAAATTCTATGGGCGATTACAAATACCGTGTGCTTACCCTCAATCTTTGTAAGCTCCTCCTGAATAAGAGTCTCAGTCTCCATGTCTACCGCCGATGTGGTGTCATCCAGAATTATAATAGGCGGGTCCTTAAGTAATGCTCTTGCAAGAGAAATTCTTTGCTTCTGTCCGCCGGACAGACCTACTCCCCTCTCTCCTACTATGGTATCATACCCGTCGGGCATCTGAAGAATAAAGTCATGGGCATTTGCAATCTTCGCTGCGGCTATAACCTCTTCCAAGCTGCAATCAGGCCTTCCAAAAGCTATATTGCCTTCAATGGTATCCGAGAAAAGGAATACATCCTGCATGGCAAGTCCAATATTATCCCTAAGAGAAAAAAGCTCGATGTCCTTAATATTAATATTATCCAGTGTAATTTCACCGGATGTGACATCATAAAACCTACACAAAAGATTCATGAGAGTTGTCTTTCCCGAGCCGGTTGAGCCGATAATTCCTACGGTCTGACCTGCCTTAATCTTAAAGCTTACATCCTTCAGTATCTGCTCATCACCCACCTGATAGCTTACATTGGAAAATTCGATATCTCCGTTAAAGCGCTCCCTGACAATCCCATCGACAGGGTCCTTTATGGTGGGCTCTATGCTGATTGTGGAATATACCTTCTCAACAGACGTTACGAATCTCTGATAGTCATTGGCAAGCCACCCTGCCTGACGAAGAGGAAGATTTAACATCCAAAGATAACCGCTTACGGTCACCAACTTACCCAGAGACATGGCTCCCTTTACAACCATGATTCCTCCCACCAGGTAAAGAATCACTGTCAGTGCATTGGCAAGAAACTCAAATACAGGTACATACTTTCTCCAAATCCTTGAAGCATTCAATTCTGCGTCCCTGAATCCGTCATTTTCCCGATTGAACTTTGCAATCTCAAAGTCCTCCTTGGCAAATGCTTTAACCACCCGGTTGCCGCTTACATTTTCCTGGACGAAGGTATTAAGGCTCGAAAAATGCTGTCTGATTTTATGAAAGGCCGGCTTAACCGTTATCAACTGCTTATAGGTAACATAGATGGTTAAGGGCATTACGGCTATCATACACAGAGCCAGTCTGTACTCGACTATGAAAATCATAACGAGTGCAATTGTAAACAATAGAGTGTTTTCATATATCGAATATATAACGTAGGCAACAAAATGTCTGATGGCTTCCATGTCACCTGTCTGCCTGGACATTAAGTCACCGGTACGATTAGTGTTATAAAAGGTAAAATCCTGCCCCATAAACTTACGATATACGTAATCTCTCATGGTATAGAGCATTTCCTGTGAAGTCTTTTCGAAAATCATCACGAACCAGAATCTTATAGCCGCACGAATCAACGTAGACAAAACCATAATCAATACCAGCCCGGGCAGTATCTTATGGTTACCGTTCATGATTACATCGTCAACCACAGTTCCTGAAATCTGCGGATTAACTATGGCCGTCACAGCGGTTATTGTCGCTAAGAACATGGCAAATATCAGTCGTTTACGGTATTTCTTCAGGAAAGAAAATACCCATTGCATTGCTGTCATATAAATCCTCCTTGGTGTAACACAACTTTCATTGGTAAAACAATAATTTTAGCCTATATTGAATTATATATCAAGAATTTTTAATTAAAATGTAGATTATTACAAATAAAATGTTATTTTCTATATGTCTTAATATCTAGTCCTAAAATTTAGTTTCCTATTTATATGATAAATGCTATAATTGAATAAATAGACGATTTCTCAAGCTATTATGCATTCTGTTGATAGCTTATACTGTAAGCCATAGAGAGGTGAGTAAATGTCTTTCGAATATGACTTAACATATAATGATTTTAATCCAACCGTATTTTACGTATCAAAATGTAAAATGACTAAGAACGGAATCTATCATGACCATGATTACACCGAATTAGCATTTATACTTTCAGGTAAGGGAAAATATCTGGTGGACGGTGTGGAATATGATGTGGAGTCCGGGGACCTCGTTATATGTAATCCCGGTGTAATGCATACACACATTGTAACCAATCCCGAAGAACCCACTATAGAATTTATCGCCGGCTTCAATAATTTTCATTTTAAAAACATGGCTCCGAATTCTATTGAGACCAGGGACGGCAGCTGTATACTACATACAACCGCAGAACTAAAGCAAAATCTGATGATGCACTGCTATGACATGATTGCCGAAAAGGAAAGCTGTAATGTAGGCAAGTATTTCATGTTCAAAGCCCATCTTATGCAGATGTTGCTCTTGATTATGCGTGAAATTGTCAGTCCCGAGGATTATGAACAGTCACAATGCAGCTTCGAATCATATAATAAGAGTTATGCAGTTAAGCAGATAATAGATTATCTAAATAAAAATTATAACAAAAAGATATCTTTGGAGCAAATTGCTCATAATATGTATCTAAGCCCGGTTTATATTTCAAAGATATTCAAGGAAGAGACCGGAGAATCTCCTATTAATTACCTGATAAAAATCCGTCTGGAAAGGGCAAGGGATATACTGATAAAATCAGACAACAGCAGCATAAAAAGCATAGCTAATCGCGTAGGTTACGAGGATGTCTATCATTTTAGTAAGCTCTTTAAGAAATATTATGGAGTATCACCATTAAATTATAGAAAAAGAGAAATGGATATACGTGCTTCCAACCAATAAAGTGAGGTGACTATATATGAACATGTACGATGTAATATTTTCCAGACAAACCATAAGAAGCTATTATTATGAAAGGGTGGATTGGGAGGTAATCGAAGATATCCTTAAATTTGCCGACAGCTTGCCCATGCTAGTTAAGGATATAAAGGTGGAATTCAAGCTGGTCAGTAATATAGAGACAAATCAAGGCTTCAACGGTCCCTTTGCTGTCAAGGCACCGTATTATATCTGCTTATCCTCCGAGAAGAAGGATGATTATCTGTTAAACGCCGGATATATTATGCAACAGCTGTGCCTATATATTGAATCCAAAGAGCTCGGAACCTGCTATCTGGGAGCTGCAAGCCCCGGATGGGGACTTAAGAATACGATGAAATTCGATTATGTGATTGCTCTTGCCTTCGGCAAGTCAAGAAGGCCTCTGTACAGGGATCCCCTACATGCGAAACGTCTGCCTGAAAATGAGGTCGTGGTATATAAAGAAAATCCATCCTCTGATGTTCGAAAAATGCTTGATGCGGCCCGACTTGCCCCGTCCAGCTATAACAACCAACCTTGGCGTTTTGTCGTATATAAGAACAGAATCCATGTCTTTTCCAGAAAAAATCCCTGGATCGCTAAGCCCTTGGATAAACTGAAAAAGATAGATATGGGAATAATGCTGGCAAATATGATGATAGCTGCCGAAGAACTCTGGATAGATGTAAAAATTACAAAATCAGATTCTGTAAAAAGTAAACAATTGAAAAACAATGAGTACCTTCTAACCCTGTTAATTAACTAAAATATTCATATAATATAAATAAATGTAAGATACCATAATGGTCATAATAATATCCTCGAATAATTCATTTTTGAGGTATTGACAAACTTTTATTTCTGTAGTATATTATGACATGTGCTCAAACGAGCACATCATAAATGCGCGAGTGGCTCAGTGGTAGAGCATCGCCTTGCCAAGGCGAGGGCCGCGGGTTCGAATCCCGTCTCGCGCTTAAAAAGAGAAGAACTTATGCGAAGCATAGGTTTTTCTCTTTTTCTGTGTCTAGATTAGATTCGTACTCTCACAAACCGAGACTAGGAAGAATAAGAATGGAGGCTCTCATGCCGAGATTCTTATTCTTCCCGCAGCTTTTTTGCAAGTGTAACGCAGCAAAAATGCTGCTGCGAGGAGGCGCGGTGAAAAGGTCACTTCTTGAAGATCAACTTGTTCCTGCACCTGCTCCACCTTATGACTTTGGTCTTTTGACGAATCATTTTCGATTTTTGTGGAACATGAAGAGAAAAATATACAGGCTATTACCATGATGAAA
>JGI24712J26585_10004437_pt1 | contig 10690 bp, 12 predicted proteins | sample BioPla3DNA2_FD_26585 | JGI IMG/M metagenome (IMG submission 26585)
TCGACTTTTACATTAAAAAAAGAAAAGTTCGCCTTTTACAGCGAACTCTGAAGATTTATGGTATTATTTGTTTAGAGTGTTTGATAAGTGTGTCAATTACTTCATAGATTTTCTCTCTGTCCTCATTTGACAACTTAGAAAGTTTCTCATTAAGCATCGAATTTTTAACAAGGTATCCGGTGCTTACAACATCTGCAAGAACCATATCAGCCGAAACTTCCAACGCATTTAGTATGGTTATAAAGGTTTCAAGTGACGGGATTTTCTCTCCACGCTCGACCATACCAATATAGTTTGCACTTAATCCGGCTTTTTCTGCCAAATCCTCTTGACGAAGTTTTTTCGCAAGACGATACTTTCTAATATTCTTGCCGATTGTATCAAGCTTCATCTCATCACCTCCTTTGGTGTGTTTCCACAACCAATAGTATAGATTAAACTTTTTAATCTATACACGAACCATAAGGAAGATAGAATAACTATTAGTGATGATTTTTTGTCAAATATGTGTTACAATGTTTACGGGTTTCGATGTAAGGTCGTAAAGACAAAGGAGAAAATATAGATTATGGAAGCTAAGAAAGTGCTTTACAGTAAGCGATTTCCAAAGGAAATTCCTCTTGATTTGGAGAAAGAAATTGAACAACTGAATAACAAAAAGAAATTTGACGACGGGTTGAAAGAAGGAGAAAGTATCCTCGACTTTCTCGAAAGAAAGCGGACAACTGTTCCTAATGAAGAAAGAATAAAAGAAAAGGTTCTCTTTATTAAGGCTTCGATTGATTTGTCTGAAACATATGAAATTGATATGGATATTGTGGAATACGATACACGTGTCGTTGCAAATATGTTTTTACAAAGTTCTCTTTATACTGGCACAATTAAAAAACTAATATCTGCTCTTATAGTTATGGCAGATGAGTTTGATATTTTCCCACCGAAAGATAAAGAAAATTATACTGTAAATCTATTGCTCACTTATCATACTCACGACATTTACCTTAACGGAAGAAAAATTACAGATTTTGACTATTAAAAAAATGAGTGGCCGACAAAATCAGCCACTCATTCTTAATTTATAATCTCATAAAAATCTTCATATACTCGTTCAAGACTTGGTAAATTATTTTTTCCTTTTTGATAATGGAGATGTGCTTTCAAAGAATTTAATGCCTTTTGCAGACCTATTTTGCCAAATTCTGAATATATCTCTGTCAAGAAATAGGTAACAGCATCTTGCTTTACCGTAGCTGTATATCTTTTTCCTTCAAGCATTGCAGTAACGCAATTCAAGTAATAAATTGCAGAAGCATTTGTCATTCCATTTTCCGAAATTTCTGCTGCTGCGTCTTTTTTTGTAATAATTCCATTAGCAACCTTCTTACCATATTCATAGCAATCGTGATAGTTCTGAATCGTAATTTGAGCCATAATTCCACCTCCTTATTGACCTATTATAGCATAAAAAGATGCAATGAGAAGTTGATTTTGCGTTGTCAAACATTACTTCCAACCGTGCTTAATCAAACGTTATTAACAACCGACCATAGTTAAAAGTAATTACAATGTACTTGATGGCTACTCAAACGAGCAGCCATCTTTTTTAATATGCCGGAATACCGTAGCCATAAATCAAGCCACTTCCAACGGAATAAGTCTTAGTTCTACAACTATCTCCAGAGTTGCCCTCAACGGTATAAACAACTCCGTTCTCACATTTCTGAACGATACCAACGTGGTCTGTTTCTCCGTCTTGCTCCCAATCGAAGAAAATAATCGTTCCGGCTGACGGTTCGTGTGAATTATCTGCCCACTGACCTCTGTTCTTGAACCAATTTGCACCATCAGAACAAAGAGCAAATTTAGGAATAACACCCGTGTCAATATAGCCACACTCGTTTGCACACCAACTTACAAAACAAGCACACCATTCTACACGACCTCCAAAACCATACCAAGACCAATATGGCTGTCCTCCAACATTGCCGACCTGCGACAATGCAACGGTTACTATTTGGTCATCGCTTGCCCTTATTCCATAAAGTGCAGCCGACCATAACGAGTTGTTTTCCTCTTTAAGAAGCTCAGCAAGATACTCTTTCTGTTCTTCGTTAAAGCCATATTGCGTTGCCATCTCATCAACGGTCTTATGGGATACGGTTATATAGAGGTACGTCCTCGTGACAGTAGACTCCGTTTGCACGATGTTACCGTGTCCGTCATCGGTTTCCTCTACAACTGTTTCCGACTTTGTTTCTATCCTCGAACTGATAGTGTTCATTTCCCAAAATATATCTTTCAGAAGTTGTTTTTTATTATCATCCATAGTTGCAACTTCTTGTGGATTGTCAGGGTCAGTATTGACTTTGACAGAATACACAACCAATACATCTTTCCATACTGCTCGACTTCCACTCATTTCAAGTACATCATAGGAAACAGAAGCCATTTCCTCATCCAGTTTCGTATCATACTCCGTGTTGATTTCCTGAACTACGGTCTGCATTGTCATACCCGTGCCGGAATCTTCACCCGAAAAGAATATGCCAAATACTGAGCCGAGCAGGAGAGCGACTAAACAGATAACGATTATCACAACAACTGCGACCCAACCTCCGGCAACAATTGCAGAAATGAGTGCTTTCGTTCCGGCTATAATCGCCTTAACTGCTGCAATGGTTGCTTTAACTGCTGCCTTTATTGCAACTATGGTTGCCTTCGCTGTGGCTTTGGCTACTTGTGCTGCCCTCTGGGCGGCCTTTGCAGAAGCTTGTGCAGTTTTCTGAGCTGTCTTTGCTGCTTGCTGAGTTGTTTTTATCGTGGTCTTTGCTGTTTTTTCTGCTGTCTTAACAGACTTAGATGCAGTTTTGGTTGCCCCCTTTGTTGTAGTTTTGATAGTTTTCTTTCCGGCTGACCTTGCAGACTCTTTCACGGTTTTCTGTGTCTGTTCCACCGTTTTGATTCTGCCTTTTCCGTGTCTGTTTACAGATTGACGTTCCAAACTCTGACTTGCTCGTTTCTCTTTGAAATTCTGAATACTATCTTTTGCCTTTTGGTAATTCTCCCTTGTATTCTGAACCCCTTTTCGACCAACTCTGTCAAATTGGTAAATCCCCTCGTGAACGGTGGTATCAACTGCTGACTCAAATCTGTCAGAAGCATACTCATCAACAGAATTTTGCGAAGCGTGTGTAGAATGTTCTGCCTTTTCCTTTGTGGAGATATAAGCGTGTTTCATACGTTCTGAAGCAATCGCTGCTTTATCTATGGTCTTGATAGAACCTTTTACTACATCTCGTGTTTTAATATCAGCCATTGGTTTCCTCCTTTCTTTGAGCGTAGAAAAGGGGCAACGATTTATCGCTACCCCCATAAAATTATTTCATCATCTTTGCCACAACCACGATTCTTCCATTTGTCTGAGAATATTCGCAAGTGGAAAGTGTAATTAGCTTATCGCCATACTCTGCCGATACTCCCGTATCATAAAGTGCCAGTTCCTTACACTTGGCAATATAATCATTAAATTCTGCTTCGGTTTCTGCATCTGTGAAATGATAATACTTAAAGCTTTCCGGACTACTTGTATAAACTACTGTCTTAAAAACTGCAACGATTTCATACTCATTGTGCTGTGTCAGAGTATCAAAAGTAATCGTTTTGTGTTCTTTCCAAAAGCTCTTTGATTTGTAATCATCAAGTGCAGCGAACATAGAGCCATCATTCATATGATGACCGTAAATTACAAGGTTGTCTGAAGGAGCGAACACATCACAGTTCTCCTGAACGTATGGACAACCATAGTCCGTATAACTCTTGTCAAAACCGTGTTTCAGATAAAAGTTAGGCTCGTCAATGGACTGCATAACCGGATAATTGATTTTCGTATCTTCAATCTTAATCCATCCAACCATATCAGGATTCTGCTGAAACAATTCGTCATACTGCACGGAATAAGTTTCTTCCTCCGTAGATTCGGTTGCTTTGCTTTCCATATCTTCGCTTATTTCCGTTTCCTCGACAATCTCTACAAGATTCTCGTATATCTCATTCTGTTCAGCAGAGTCTTTATAATGGTGGCAAATCATTATGCCACTTATAATAATCATCAAAAGGAAGATTCCAATGATGGAAACATAGATATTCTTTTTCATAGCGTGTCCTTTCTACAAGCGGCGCGAGAGTTATGCACTCTCGCCCGGCTTGGTTGTCATCAATTTATAGAGCTTAGTATTTTTAGGGAACTTATTCGCAAAAGGAACAAGAGAACTACCCACCTTAATCAAACCGTGTCCGGCTTCCACATTCGTGATATAGGACATCTGAAGGTCTGAGATATTAAGGAGTTTTGCAAGTTCCAATCTATCTGTCGATGCCTGATTCAACATAATGATAAATTCAGAGTTCGCAAGCATTGTTCTTGCTGTATGGCTCTGCAATAGGTCATCCACGTTCTGAGTGATACCTGAAGCATACGCACCATATTTACGAACTCGCTTCCAGAGTGTAAAGAGGAAGTTTGCTGAATATTCGTGCTGGAACAGAAGATAAATCTCATCAATGAAAATGAACGTATTCTTGCCTTTGGCTCTGTTCTGCGTAATACGGTTGAGAATGGAGTCAAGGACTACAAGCATACCGATAGGCATAAGTTGTTTACCCAAATCAAGAATATCGTAGCAAATCAAACGATTATTCGTATCTACATTGGTTTTCTTTGCAAATGTGTTAAGAGAACCGTGAGTAAACAACTCAATAGCAAGTGCAATTTCTTTTGCTTCAGGTTCATCCTGCTTCAAGAGTTCAGCACGGAAGTCCTGAAGTGTAGGAACTTCGCCCTGATAATCGTTCTGCTGATAAGTTCTGTAAACACTTGCAGTACAACGGTCAATGATAGATTTCTGTTTTGCTCCTAAGTGTGTGCCACCAATAAGCTGTTCACAAAGGGACATAATAAACTCAGATTTCAAAATGACCGGATTTGCACCATCGCCATAATCCTTGTTCATATCCATAGCATTGATATGGTTAGGGGAAGTAGCCGAGATATTGATAACCTCTCCACCCATAGCATTTACAAGCTGAGAGTATTCTCTTTCAGGGTCAATGATGATAATATCTGCATCACTTGAAAGCACCTGATTTACAATTTCGCCTTTCGCTGCAAAGGACTTGCCACCACCGGAAACGCCGAGTATAAACGAGTTACCGTTAAGGAGCTGCTTACGGTCAGCAATAATCATATTCTTACTGATTACATTCTGTCCGTAATAAATTCCATTTTCGTGGTAAATATCCTGAACTCTGAAAGGAATGAATACTGCAAGCGACTCAGTAGTTAGAGTTCTAAACGCATCAACCTTTCGTGTCCCAAATGGCATTACTGTATTCAGACCGTCCATCTGCTGATATTTAAGAATAGCAAACTGGCACAAATGCTTTCTTGCTGTGGTAAGCAATGCTTCTGTATCATTATCAAGCTGTTCTTTGGAGTCCGCAGTATGAACCATAGTGAGTACAGCGAACATCATTCGCTGATCACGAGTGGTAAGGTCATCGAGGAACTCCTTCATTTCCTTTTTCTGCTGTTCCATATCATACGGAACGGTAGCAGAAAAGTTGTTGTTAGAGTTCTGTCTACGCTGCCAGTTTGTGATGTTCGTTTCTACACCAAGCAAACGACTTTCTGCTTCTCGTACTGCTTCGTCTGTAGGCACGGGTACAACATCAATAGACATCATTAAATTACGGTTCATATCCGTAAGTTCGGCAACCATACTGTCTTTGATATAAGAAGCATACTCACGTAAGAAAAGGACCCTTCCGTAACGGTTTCCCATTTTGAAGTAGTCCTTTTCAAATTCCATTGTGTCAGGACACACATAATCTTTGAAGCTGTGTCCTTTTTTCCGTGTTTCTTTAATATCGAAGTGGTAGGAACTTTCTTCTCCCACACGATAGAAATCGTGAATAACACGAAGCCTTTCGTCAGTTTCAAGTTCTACACACTTGCTACCAAGTCTGCCAAAGTGGGCAATCAGGTCTGCTCCAACACGGGCAAAATAGGTTCTCGCATCTTCCACATTCTTTTTGTTTATAGAGATAGTAACATATTTATCCTGAACGATAGAGTTCGCTCCGGTTGCTTTCTCCAAAAGCATTTTATTATATTCTTCACGGTACACATCAAGCTCGTCGCCCGTTGTTGGAATCAAGATTGTCTTTTCAAAGTCAAGGCGATTCAATCTGCGATTGTTGATTGTGATTTTTGTAGTCGCTCCACTATCAAAGGAGTTCAAAAGCTCAGAGTATTCAAGGAACATCGCTTCTTTATCTTCTCGGCTTGCCACAGCATAGTTAATATCTGTGAACTTGAAAGTCTTTGAATACTTGTCCTTACCGACTTTGAAGATACCGTCATCGAAGATTGCGACAACGGGAATCACATCCTGAACACCTTTCGGAACAACAAATTTTTCTTTGTCCTGCTTAAATAAATTCGTAAGTGTCTTAATCATTGGATTTCAATACCTCCTTCTGTTTCTGTTCAATGCTCGGCTTCATCATTTCGTAGTAAGTGTTTGTGGAATGGAACACCAATCGCTTAGGCATAAGGAACTCTGATTTAATCCACGCCCAAATGAATTTCTCTGCTGTCATTCCGTTATATTTCACGAAGCCAAGTGCTGCAAAGGGTGCAGCTCCCAATACACACATCCACGATACTGTTTCTGTACCCACATAAGGTTTAAGCAGAAAGTAAAGACCAACTGCAACTACGCAAGCACAAACAGAAAAGATGAACTGTCTAAGTGACAAGCCAAAGAACATTGACTCTGTGTAGTTTCGTATCTCTCGGTTGATTTTAACTTCCATAGTACGCTCCTTTCTTTGCTTTACGGTTTTCAGTATCTTTTACACATCTGTCATTAAGGCAGATGATTTTACCTTTGCGTTTACCACCGTAGTAAACGCATTTCTTACATTCTTTTTTATTCATTTCAAAATCTCTCCTTAAAGTCCCATCATTTCTCGGATAATTCGGTCTGACATTTTTACGCTACCTACGAGAACGAGCATATTAAATACAAGTTCTCCGATATATGCCCACACTTGCGTAACTGCTGCTGCATTTGTGTCCACTACCGGAGGGGAAGCAGCAAATACAGAGAAGATGATACAAGCCAGTACGATTACTGCACCTTCAAGAAGCACAGCACAGTAACTCTTGATAAAACTCTTTCCGACATTCTGTGACGGTTCTCCGGCAAAGGTCGAAAGAGGAATCGGGGCAAGTGCTGTGTACATATACAGTTTGAAGAAACGACCATACACGGTCATTATCAAAATGAAAGACATCACGGTTATAAACAAGCCACCAATGAGAGTAACTGCCCAAAGAGGGATACTCTCAAAGAAGCCACATTCTTCGATAGTCGTAATCATTTCGGCTGGTAAAGTTGTCTGCTGTGGTGTTCCAAATCCGGCAGCGTTCATTATGGTTGAAATCGTTCCTTGCACGATATTGAATAGGGCAAGCATAAGTTCCATTCCATAAGTGATTGCACCTTTTGCCAATGCAAAACGGACAAACAGTTTCAATGCGTGTTCCGGTTTCTTTACTTCCGTGAAACTTCCACAAGTTTTTACCATACCTACAACAAAGAACAGCACAAGCAAGGCAAGACCAATCGCCTGAACTGCTCCGTTGATATTTACAATGACATTCCAAATACCACCACCTTTGAAGTTCTGTGGTGTGGTAGAAATGAGATTCCATATCTCTGCAAGTTTTTCATTCCAAGTTTCGAGGGCATTTTCGAGATTTTGAACAACCCAGTTATCACTCATAAAATAAGCACCTCCTTAACAATTTTGGGGAGTACCTGAAATATCCTGGTACTCCCCGATAACTGTGTTACTCAGTATTAGCCTGTAATAAGAGTGAGGATTTCCTTTGCAAATGTGATGATGACACCACCAGCAAGAGTAAGGAAACCGTTAGCTCTCTGAGAAGGGTCGTGAGATTTGAGTGACAAACCGACCTGAACGATACCGAAGCCAAGAAGGATAAGACCGATGGCTCTGATAAGTCCGAAGATAAAGTCGGAAAGGTTATTGATTACGGTAAGAGGGTCTGAACCTGCTGCAAAAGCAGTTACACTCATACCCATAACAAACGTACAGCCAAGTACTAACGCACAGTAAGTACGGAAGCCTTTCTTAACATTGCCACTCATCGGCAGTTTCTTTGTTTCCTTTGTTGCTTTCGCATTGTTTCTCTTAAAAATACTCATAGTGTTTTACCTCCAAATTTAATTTGATTTTTGTTTACTGAACTGTGCTTCCAATTCTTCATCAGAAAGAAGTTCCCAAGTGGTTTCTTCCAACTTCACATCAGGAAGTTTTTTCGGGTCTATATCCCAAATGAAAATAGAAGCAATATCTTTTGTGACCTCTCCGTGCTTGTACGGTTTGGCTTTGCCATCTGCTGTGCGAACTACATTCGGATGCTTCAAAATGTCATATTTGAAGTCCATAATCGGTCTTTCGCCACGAATGAACAGAATGGCATACTGATTGTCGAGCATACGCACCTCATCAGGGGTCAATAGCTCACGTCCACTAATCTGATAGTTAGTGGAATAGTTTCCGCTTCGTCCGGAACTCTTACCGTAGGTGTTCGTATCAATGGTTTCTTTGCCGAGCAGTTCCGACACATACTTGTGGGTGCTTTGCTCGTTGCCACCAAGATAGAGAAACTCATCACAGTTACCGATGATACTTTCCCATTGCTTTTCAAATAAGGCTTTGAGCTGTGCCAAGTTCTGTAAGATGATACTTACCGATACACCACGAGAACGCATTACCGACAGTATCTTATCGAAGTCATCAGGCAATGAAACGTTCGCAAATTCGTCCATCAGGAAGTGAACGGGCATAGGCAAGCAACCTCCGTGAATATGGTCGGCTGCGTAGAACAACTGCTGAAAAAGTTGTGTATAAAGGATTGAAACCAAGAAATTGAAGCTGGAATCGTTATCCGGTATCAAAGCAAATAGTGCCACTTTCTTTTCTCCCATCGACTGCAAATCAAGTTCATCGGCAGAAGTTAAAGAAGCAAGGCTCTCCAAGTTAAACTTTTCAAGTCTTGCTGCAAGTGTAATCTGAATGGATTTAAGTGTTTTGGAAGAACCGGAATGGTAGGAGTGGTAATACTTCAGGGCGATGTGGTCAGGATTGTCCATCATCAAATCCGAGAACAGATTGTCAAGCGGAGATGGTCGTGGGTCATCTTCATCTTCAATCGCTCCGGCTCGTAGCATTTCCATTACCATTGCAAAATTCTGTTCTTCCGGTGGTGCTTCATAATGCAGATAAAAGACGAGTGCCAACAGAAGCATAGAAGCTGCTGTGTCCCAAAAAGGGTCATTACTCTGTGAACCTTTCGGAGTGGTACTCTTAAAAAGGTTGGTAACAAGCTTCTGCACATCGTTGTCATTCTGCAAATAGACAAACGGGTTATAACAATGGCTCTTGTGCATTGAAATCAAATCAAGCACTCGCACCTCATATCCTTCACTTTCAAGCAAGCCACCCGTATCTCTCAAAATTTCCCCTTTGGGGTCTAAAATTACAAAAGAGGTGTTGCATTGCATAAGATTGGGTTTGCAATAGAACCTTGTCTTACCAGCACCCGAACCACCACAGACAAGAGTGTTTAAGTTTCTTCTGTGCTTTTTGGCATTCAGACCAATTCGCACATTCTGAGTCATCAGCTTATTTTCTGTGTGTGGATTCTGTCGGTATTTTTTATCTACGGTTTTTGCGTTGCCCCATTTAGCAGAACCGTGTTCCTCACGCCTTCGGTAGTTTCTCTGTGTAGAGAAATATATTCCGATACCCATTCCATAGGCTAAAAGTAAAACGAGGACAGTTTTTAGGCTGTCCTCACAAAACTCAATATGAAATGGATTGTTAAACACTAACAGAAGATTTGGCAGTATCTCTGGAAGTCCACCTTTTACGGATGGAGCAATGAGAAGTGCAAGCCAAACTACCGGAATAATACCTATGACGGATAATATAATGGCAGATTGTCTGTCATTATCTCGATTCATTGCGTGACCTTTCGATTACTTTGAACTTTTTCTGTGGGGCATTGCCAACTTTCACAAGTAAATCATCTACTGCATCAGCAGACTTTCCTTGTTCCATCAGCTTCGTTTTCTCATCATTCAAGGAACGAATGACGATACCGTGTTCATAATCGTCCAAAGCAACGTGATAGAGCTTTTCTTTTTCCATAATCATAGGCTACCTCCATCATTATCTCTCGTGTTCTTTGGAGCGTTCCTGCTTCTTACGATACAGTTCCTCTGAGATACGGGAGTTAATCTCTGACATTGCGTTACGGGTCTTAGAAAGTTCTGCACGAATTTCTTTCGGCTCTTTCTCTTTCAAGTTCTCAGGAATACGGTCAATGGCAAAGTTCTGTGTATCAACACCATACTTTTTACAAAGCATATAGCCAATACATACTGCCTGAAATCCCATATCCCTTCGGCTGTATGTGTCGCTGTTGATAGAAAGCTGTGCGTGGCCAAGTTCCTGTGCTACGCACTGTGCAACTGCGACACTATCTCCAACATTACGTTTCACATACAAGGTCTGCTTCTCATTGTTATAG
>JGI24712J26585_10004442_pt1 | contig 10686 bp, 6 predicted proteins | sample BioPla3DNA2_FD_26585 | JGI IMG/M metagenome (IMG submission 26585)
GCAANACCATTACGGATAGGACTATTCCCCCAGCCAATACAGATTCTCCTGCTGCTAAGGAAAGATTGATTTCAAGAAATTTAACCACTACTAATAAGCCAATAAAGCCATAGACTACCGATGGAATTCCAGCTAATACATCTATGCCCCCCCTAATTGCCTTTTTAATTCTATTACTTGTATAGGTTGACAGGACTATTGCTGTTCCAACACCTATAGGCATTGCTATAAGAATGGCTACTATAGATACATAAACAGTCCCTAGTATTATAGGCCATATGGATAAATCCTCTGCTGCTCCTAGCGGGTTCCATTTCCTTCCTATAATAAAGTCTACTATTGATACTCTGTTGAAGAATATTAAACTCTCCTTAAATATAAATACAACTATAAATACAAGAAGCAATACAGAAAATAGGCTTATTATTTTTATTATAGACTCAAATATCTTTTCTCCTAGACTTCTCATAATAATCACCTCAAAAAAATCAAGGGCCTTAGCCCCTGATTCTAATTTGCTGGCACATATCCCATTTCTTCAATAATTTGTGAACCTCTCTCTGAAGTAACAAAATCCATAAATTCTTTTTGTGTTGGGGTTAATTCACCTTTTTTAACTACAATTAGAGGTCTAGATATTTTATATGATCCATCAACTATAGTTTCTACTGTTGGTTCAACTCCGTCAACTTTTAATGGTATAAGTTTTCCTTCATTTTGGTTTACCATACCAAATGAAGCATAGCCTATGGCATTTTTATTTTCTATTATTTTAGTTACTAAAGCTCCCATTGAAGGAGATTGTATAGCATCTTCTCTTACTTGAGTGTCTCCCATTATTGCATTTTGGAATACTCCGTGAGCTCCGCCTCCTAAGTCTCTTATAACTACTACTATTTCTTCATGTGCAAGGCTACTATCTACTTCATCCCAATACTTATATTCTCCTGAAAATATTTTCAATATTTCTTCTGAACTTAGATTATCCTTTATACTTGATAAAGGGTTTTCTGGATTAATAGAAATTGTTAATGCGTCTACTCCAAGCTTAAAGTCATTTACATCACCAATTTTTTCTTTTTCTTCAGATTTAATTTCCCTTGCCAACATACCAAAGTCACTAGTGCCTTCTATTACTGCTTTAGCACCAGCTCCAGAACCACCTGCTGAAACATAGATAATTACGTCTTTGTCTGGAAAATCTGGGTTTATATTATCCCAAGTTCCATTGTCTTCTATGAATTCTGTAGCTATAGCTGACATCACAGGAGCCAAAGTTGATGAACCGCTAAATGTAATCTGAGATTTAAACTCATCTTTCTCCTCTACTGGAGTCTCTACTGGTGCCTCTGCTGNACTTTCAGCAGGTTCTTTACCAGCATCTTGATTTGCACAAGCTGTAAATATTAAAGCAAAAGCTAAAATAATACTCAAAAATAAACTACTTCTTCTTTTCACTACCGATGGAATTCCAGCTAATACATCTATGCCCCCCCTAATTGCCTTTTTAATTCTATTACTTGTATAGGTTGACAGGACTATTGCTGTTCCAACACCTATAGGCATTGCTATAAGAATGGCTACTATAGATACATAAACAGTCCCTAGTATTATAGGCCATATGGATAAATCCTCTGCTGCTCCTAGCGGGTTCCATTTCCTTCCTATAATAAAGTCTACTATTGATACTCTGTTGAAGAATATTAAACTCTCCTTAAATATAAATACAACTATAAATACAAGAAGCAATACAGAAAATAGGCTTATTATTTTTATTATAGACTCAAATATCTTTTCTCCTAGACTTCTCATAATAATCACCTCAAAAAAATCAAGGGCCTTAGCCCCTGATTCTAATTTGCTGGCACATATCCCATTTCTTCAATAATTTGTGAACCTCTCTCTGAAGTAACAAAATCCATAAATTCTTTTTGTGTTGGGGTTAATTCACCTTTTTTAACTACAATTAGAGGTCTAGATATTTTATATGATCCATCAACTATAGTTTCTACTGTTGGTTCAACTCCGTCAACTTTTAATGGTATAAGTTTTCCTTCATTTTGGTTTACCATACCAAATGAAGCATAGCCTATGGCATTTTTATTTTCTATTATTTTAGTTACTAAAGCTCCCATTGAAGGAGATTGTATAGCATCTTCTCTTACTTGAGTGTCTCCCATTATTGCATTTTGGAATACTCCGTGAGCTCCGCCTCCTAAGTCTCTTATAACTACTACTATTTCTTCATGTGCAAGGCTACTATCTACTTCATCCCAATACTTATATTCTCCTGAAAATATTTTCAATATTTCTTCTGAACTTAGATTATCCTTTATACTTGATAAAGGGTTTTCTGGATTAATAGAAATTGTTAATGCGTCTACTCCAAGCTTAAAGTCATTTACATCACCAATTTTTTCTTTTTCTTCAGATTTAATTTCCCTTGCCAACATACCAAAGTCACTAGTGCCTTCTATTACTGCTTTAGCACCAGCTCCAGAACCACCTGCTGAAACATAGATAATTACGTCTTTGTCTGGAAAATCTGGGTTTATATTATCCCAAGTTCCATTGTCTTCTATGAATTCTGTAGCTATAGCTGACATCACAGGAGCCAAAGTTGATGAACCGCTAAATGTAATCTGAGATTTAAACTCATCTTTCTCCTCTACTGGAGTCTCTACTGGTGCCTCTGCTGGACTTTCAGCAGGTTCTTTACCAGCATCTTGATTTGCACAAGCTGTAAATATTAAAGCAAAAGCTAAAATAATACTCAAAAATAAACTACTTCTTCTTTTCATTAAATTATCCTCCTTGTTTCATGTGTATTATAATTTTAACCTATTCATAATTCTATAGTTGATTCTATCTTAATACCAATTAATTTTTCTTATAGGTGGCCCATGGTGTATAAGATTTCTTAATAACACCCTTTAACTTTTACCTATTGGCTAAAAATTATAATCAAGTAGCTACAGCAATTTATAAATAAAAAACAGAGTAGAAATAACCTTAAATTTCTACTCTGAAAAAGTCTAACTTTTTGGGGTCTCCTTACAATAGAATTATTGTATCAGTCTTTTTTATTAAAAAGCAAGCACACTTGCTCCTTCTAAATCAAGTTCCAGTTCTTTTACTGTCCAAGTATTCTTTAATGGCTTTAAATCTTTTGTAATCCCTTGAACAAAATTATTATTATCTTCATCTATTAAGGCCAAAATAGTTGGCCCAGCACCGCTTAAAAAGGTTCCTATGGCTTTATGCTCTTGGCAAATAGCCATTATTTCATCAAAATCTGGTATTAATTTGCTTCTATAAGGTTGATGAAATTTGTCTTCAAGCCCATATTTCAACAATTCAAACTTCCCATTCGAAAGGGCAGATATCAATAGGGATACCCTGCTTACATTAAATATTCCGTCGCTAAGGGAGATGGTCTTTGGTAATGCTGCTCTTGCTTTTTTTGTTGATATTTTCAAATCTGGTATTAATGCAACAAATTTAAGCCCCCTGGCTACTTCTATACTATTGTGGATTACTTCATCCTCTTCCATTATAGATACTACTAAACCGCCAAATATAGCTGGTGCTACATTGTCAGGGTGGCCCTCTATATTAGTTGCTGTTCTTAGCATATCATCTTTTGAAAAGGGTCTGCCAGCCAGTTCATTGGCTCCAAGTATGCCAGCTACTATACAAGCAGCACTACTCCCTAATCCGCTTGAAATAGGAATATCAGAATCTACTGTAATTCTAACTCCACTTATCCTATGGTCCATGTCGGCTAAGGCCTTTTTCATGGACAGATATATTAGATTATCTTCATTGTTATAATATTCGTCACAACCAACTATCTCTAAACCTTTAGGAATCTCCTCAAAGGTAAATGTGTTATACAAATTAAAAGCAATACCTAAGCTATCAAATCCTGGTCCTAAGTTTGCACTAGTAGCTGGTACTCTTATCTTATGCATTAGGCTCACCTACCCCTAGAAAATCTTCAATTAAGCTTCTCATGTCTTCTTTATTGCAGTTGTTTTGGTGAAGAATTTCCTTAGTCTTTAAATCTTCTATTGATTTAGGAATATCTACACCTGTTTTTTTAGACATCCTATCTATAACTTGGAATTCATCCATCTTGTCCACATCAATTCCTATTGATGATGCAACAGCTGATGCGAATTTATAGGGACTTGCAGTTGAGACAATTACTGTTTTTGTATTGTCCCCAGACTCTTTCTGGTACTTTTTAACTACATTGTATGCTACGGCTGTATGAGTATCTAACAAGTAATCATATTGTCCATATACTTTATTGATAGTTTCTGCGACTTCTTCTTCTGTAGCATAGTTTCCATAGAATTCATTTAGGTATTTTTTATCTATTTGATAAAAACCATTGTCTGTTAGTTGATCCATATATGACGGAATTGCTCCTTGGACCTTGTCATCTAAATGATATAAAAGTCTTTCTAGATTACTTGAAATCAATATATCCATAGATGGTGAAGAAGTTAATTGTAATTCTCTCCTTCTATCATAGACTCCAGTCTTAAAGAAATCAGTTAGGACCTTATTTTCATTTGAAGCACATATCAGTTTATTTATAGGCAAGCCCATCTTCTTGGCATAGTAGGCTGCAAGGATATTACCAAAATTCCCTGTAGGTACTGAAAAGTTTATCTTTTCTCCTAGTTCTATTTCATTGTTTTTGATTAATGTAAAGTAGCTATGAAAATAGTAAACTACTTGTGGAACTAATCTGCCTATATTTATGGAATTTGCTGATGATAGTGTATATTTGTTTTTATTCAATTTTTCAACAAAGTCCTTATTGTTAAAGAGTAGCTTGACACCACTTTGTGCGTCATCAAAATTTCCATTGATTCCTACTACAAATGTATTTTCACCCTCTTGGGTCTTCATCTGTAGTTTTTGGATTTTGCTTACTCCCTCTTCTGGGAAAAAGACTACAATTTTTATTCCTTCTACATTAGCAAATCCTTCTAAGGCTGCTTTCCCAGTATCACCAGAAGTGGCTGTTAATATGACTATCTCCTCATCTATCTTATTTATCTTGGAAGCCTTTTTTAATAGATGTGGCAGTATTGATAAAGCCATATCCTTAAATGCAAGTGTTGGCCCATGATATAGTTCAAGGCAGTAGTCTTCACCTAGCTTAACTAATGGGGCAATAGCCTTTGTATCAAATTTATGGTCATAGGCATTTTCTATGCATTCTTTAAGATCATCTTCTTCAAAATCTGTTAAAAAGACTCTGAGGATTTCAAAAGCCATCCTTTTATAGTCTAAGTCTTTTAAATTTTCTAATGGTATTTTTGGCAATTCATTAGGAAGGAAAAGACCACCATCCCTAGATATGCCCTGGATTATTGCCTGACTAGATGCTATTGATATCTCTTTGTTTCTAGTACTGATGTACTTCATCTTTTCGCCCCCTAAGAAATTATTCTTGCAAGGAAATAATCTTTTTTCTCTATATTAAATGAAGTAATAATCTCCATAAGCTTAGATAACTCAATCTCATCTGTTAAAATCGCAGGTTGACTTCCTAAGCTTAGTACATTATTCGCTATAGCCCTTAAAGAATGCACTATTTCTTCATTTGCATTTGATATTCTTAGATAATAATTTCCCCTTATTTTTTCGTTATAGTTCTTTAGAACTTTTTCTCCTAAAGGATTTCCTTTCCTATATATGTCTAGTACAATGTCCAATACATCACTTAAAACAGCATTGGCTGTAGGGAGTTTTCCTGCTCCAGGACCATAAAATTTTAATTCTCCTACATTATCTCCTTTAAAGGCAACTGAGTTAAAGGCCATGTTTACATTGGCAAAATAGTTGCTGTTTTTTACTATAGTTGGCTGTACTACCGCAGTGAATCCGTCTTCATATGCAGATGCTTCTGCAATAAGTTTTACTGTTGCATCCATATTCTTAATATGATCTATATCAAGTGATGTAATTGAGCTTATTCCATCAAGGAGTATATCTTCTTCTGTTATTTTCCCTTGCAATGAAAGTGTAGCTAGTATCCTAAGTTTTCTTTGAGTATCATAGCCCTCTACATCCGCTGTAGGATCAGCTTCTGCATAGCCTAATTCTTGAGCTATTTTTAGAATCTCATCATAGCCTTTACCTTCATTTACCATCCTAGTTAGGATATAGTTACATGTTCCATTAAGAATCCCTTGTACTTCACTAATTTCATTTAGAGACAATTGTTCTCTTAGTGGCTTTAATACAGGTATTCCGCCACCTACACTTGCTTCATATATGAAGGCAAGATTCTTTTCTGCTGCTAATGAAGAGAGTTCTTCAAAGTATTTAGAAACTACTGCTTTATTAGCTGTAACTACATGTTTTCCTGATTTCAAACTTTCTGTGATATATTTATAAGAAAGCTCTAAGTCTCCTGTTACCTCAACGACTATACTTATTTCTTCATCACTTAATACTTGTTCAAAGTCATCTGTTAATGCTTCTTTTTCTAGCTTGACTTGTCTTTCTTTATTTATATTTTTAACTAATACTTTTTTTACCTTTATTTCTTGTCCAGTAATGTTTTTTAATTCGTCTTTCCTATTTTTTAGTATTTCAACTACTCCAGAGCCTACTGTTCCAAGACCTAATAGACCTATATTTATCATGTAATCCTCCTTCTATTTTTACTATTCATAGTTAGATAATTGTATAAAGCCAAAAATGATTAAAATACACGCTACGGTTTCGAGGATGAATAATTATGTCCTTAGTATTTTAATCATTTTTCTTGGCATCTTGTTACTAACTATGAATAATAGCTTTTATTCAAGATTCTTAGCGACCAGTTCTGCTATTTGAACTGCATTAGTTGCAGCACCTTTTCTTATGTTGTCAGCTACAGACCAAATATTGATTCCATTTTCTACACTAAAATCTCTTCTGATTCTTCCTATAAATACTTCGTCCTTTCCTTCTGCCTTTATTGGCATTGGATATAGATTGTTTTTAACATCATCTTCAACCTTGATTCCAGGGAATTCTTCTAGAGCCTTGTATACCTCTTCTAATTCAAATTTCTTTTCAAATTCAATATTGATAGATACACTATGTGCATATTTAACTGGAATTCTAACTGTAGTTGCTGTTACTTTTATACTATCGTCATTAAGAATTTTCTTAGTTTCATCTATCATTTTAATTTCTTCTTTTGTATAGCCATTTTCTAAAAAGCTATCTATATGTGGGATAGCATTATATGCAATTTGGTATGGATAAAACTCTACTAAGCCTTCTTCTAAATCTCTAAGGCCACCTAAACCTGAGCCTGATACTGATTGATATGTTGAGTAAATAACTCTTTTTACTTTAAATTTATCATGTAAAGGCTTTAATGGTATAACTGATTGAATAGTAGAACAGTTAGGATTTGCAATTATTCCTTTACTCCATTTTATATCCTCTGGGTTTATTTCAGGAACTACTAATGGAACTTCCTTATTCATTCTAAATACGCTACTATTGTCCACTACATGAACTCCCTTTTCTACTGCTATAGGTGCAAACCTTTCACTTACTGCTCCTCCGCCTGCAAATAGTGCTATATCTATGTCTCTATCAAAGGAATCCTCTGCTAATTCTTCAACTAGGTAGTCTTGTCCCTTGAATTCTATTTTACTACCTGCTGATTTCTTTGAAGAAAACAGATATAAATTCTCTATTGGGAAATCTCTTTCTGCTAAGGTATTTAAAATTGTACCACCTACTAAACCTGTTGCTCCTATAACTGCTAAATTAAATTTTTTCATAATATAATTCCTCCTTGTTTGTTTTAGGTAATAAGTAATAGGTAATTAGTTCTTAATAGAATGCTCTATAGATAGCTTCTATAGCCTTTTCAAAATCTTTGTTTTCTACTCCTATGATTATGTTTAATTCACTGGAGCCTTGAACTATCATTCTTGTATTTATATCTGCCTTTTCTAGGGCAGTAAATGTTTTTGCAGAGATACCTTTTGTCCTAATCATGCCCCTTCCAACTACAGCTATTAAGGACATATCTGGGTAGGTTACTATATTGTCAGGATTGCAGAATATGCGGATCTCTTCTATAATCTTTTTTAGTTTATGGTTTATTTTTGATGCCTGAACAACTATTGATACAGAATCTATGCTAGAAGGCATATGTTCTATAGGTATATCATTAGTTTCAAATACTGATATAAGCTTTCTGAAAAAATCTTTCTCTAATGTCATCATGGTTTTTTCTACTGAAATTACAACAAAATCCTTTTTACCAGATATCCCTGTTATTCCTTTGTATTTTACAGGGGTTGAATCATCTACTATCATAGTGCCCTTATCTAGTGGCACATTTGTATTTCTAATGTTTATTGGAATACCATATTTTCTAACTGGGAAAATAGCTTCCTCATGAAGGACAGGAGCACCCATATAGGATAATTCTCTTAGTTCCCTATATGTGACAAGGTCCATTGGCATTGCATCTGCTACTATGTTTGGATCGGCTACTAGGAAACCTGATACATCAGTCCAATTTTCATAGAGGCTAGCCCTTACTCCGCTTGCAATGATTGAACCTGTAATATCTGAACCTCCTCTGGAGAAGGTAGTTATTTCACCATTTTTATTTGCACCATAAAATCCTGGTACTACTGCATATGGTACACCTTCTAATTTTTCACTAACATTGGCTTCAGTAATATCTTGATTAAAGTATCCATCTTCATCAAAGAGTATTAAATCTTTAGGGTCAATAAATTCAAATCCTAAATAAGCTGCAAGAAGAACTCCATTTAGATATTCCCCCCTACTTGCAGTATAGTCCTTTGATGCGCCATTACTAATGTTGAGTTTGATTTCATTTAGCAAGTCTTCAATAGCAACATCAAGATTTAATTCTCTAGATATTTCAGTATATCTTTCTTTTATTAGATTAAATACCTCATCAAAATTTAGTCCATGAGATGCTAGTTGGTGGCACATGTATAAAAGATCCGTCACCTTGTGATCTCCCTTGTATCTTTTCCCAGGAGCAGAAGGTACTACAAATCTCCTCTTATCATTACTGGTAACTATGTCTTTTACTTTTTTAAATTGACTGCTATCTGCAAGGGAACTTCCACCAAATTTTACTACAATTGTATCTCCCATCTTTACCCCTCTTTTCTAATAATTTTATAAGTAAGCATTAGTCTTCCATATACTAGAAGGTCTTCAGCTAATTTTTGTTATAAAAAAACACTCATCCAAAAAAGGACGAGTGTCTAGTCTCGTTTCCACCTAAATATATAAGTAAATAGCATTAACGTATGCTCTACGCAAATCCCTACTAAATTCAGGACTGAGCTCATGGGTGGTTTTCAACACATGGTATCTAAGAAGTCTTTCAGCCGGTGAACTTCTCTCTCTTTCGACCTTAATGTATTTACTCTTCCCAATCAAAGCTTTTTAATATTTTATAACTAGATAATCATTCTGTCAAGTAGAAAAATTATTTTTTTAGAATTATTTTATCTTATCATTGATACAAGATACTTTCATGTGGATTGAAGGAAAAACATGTCAAATTTTTTTGACTTTTTTTAATAAATATTATATCTTAATAATATAATTGAATTTCATTTTACGGTCAAAGCAATATTTGTGAAAACGATATTCGCGGAGTAATACGTCTAAGTCTTTAATAGATATGATGTTATTATGTGAGATTTAAACTATCAGGGTGGATAGTCATTTATTTGACTGTCCATTTTCATGCTTTATTAGCTTATCGTCAAATATATTTCTTGTTCCATTGCATTTAACACACTTTTGCTCCTGTACTTAAATACTTGTTTATACTATAATATAATATATAGAATATTAAAACTATTTTTAATATAGTATTTATACTAGATTCGTATTGTTTCATGTCACTTTGTATATAAGGGGGATTATATATGGATAGTATTAATAACTCAATTCACAACCAAACAAAACCAGAACCAGTAGATGCTCTAGTAAAGATAAGCTTGTCTAAAACTAAATTAGAAGCTATTTTATTAATTGAGCCCCCAAAGCATGGTGGTCTAGAAGCAGATTATCAAAGCATAAAAGCTGCTTTAGATAAGGCAAATGTTACCTATGGAATCAATCAGAAACTGCTAGAAACCCTAGCTAAGAAGCCTGAATATAATAGGCATATATTGATTGCCAAAGGAACTAGTCCAGTAAAAGGTATTGATGGATCATATAAACTCCTCTTTGATACCTCTAAGGCCTTTAAGCCAGTAATTAAAGAGGACGGCTCAGTTGATTTTCAAAACCTTGGAAAGGTTAAGAATGTTGAAAAGGGACAAGTCTTATGTGAAATTGAGCATCCAATTGAAGGAACTGATGGCATGACAGTTACTGGGCAGAAAATTACTCATGTTCCCGGAAAAGCAGTACCATCATTATTAGGTAAGAATACAGCCTATAACGAAGATCAAACTACTATTTATGCAACAGCTAATGGTCAAGTGGATTTTACTAGGGGTAAGATTGATGTAAATGAAACTCTCTACATATCTAATAATGTTGATAATTCAACAGGAAATATTAAGGCCATTGGTAATATTGTAATCAATGGGACAATCCTCCCAGGCTTTAAGGTTGAAGCTGCAGGGAATATTGAAG
>JGI24712J26585_10004443_pt1 | contig 10684 bp, 10 predicted proteins | sample BioPla3DNA2_FD_26585 | JGI IMG/M metagenome (IMG submission 26585)
CAGTCGTGGCGATACCCGAGGAAAGCCGTATCCGGGAGAGTAAACCCCTGCGCCAGCTCCCTCTTCAGGTTCTCCCCATACACTGGACCGTGGGAGGCATCGCCACGGGGGGAGGGGCAGACGGGGGGGCAAAAAGCCCCCTCCCCTGTCTCTCTGGCCTCAATATGACTACAGAGGGCGCGAAGATGGGGCAAAGTCGTGCCATCGCGCCTGGCCGTGGGGCGTGCTCCAACCCCCACATCCCCATGGGTGTGTATTTGATGGATCGCACCCCAGATAGTATGAGATGCCTGATACTCGGGAATTTAAGTGGAAGCAGTGTCTGGTCGTGCGCGCCGACATCAAGATGTCCTGCGGCAANAAATGTGCACAGATCGCTCACGCTGCTATTGGAGCCTACGAGAAGGCCGATAAGATCACCAGAAAGGCCTGGCTTGATGAGGGGCAGAAGAAGGTGGTGTTGAAGGTGCGAAGCGATCGAGAGCTCTATGAACTCAAGACGATCGCTGAGCTGGCGGGCATCCCGGTATCGATCATCCAGGACGCCGGGATGACCGAGATACCGCCGGGGACGGTGACGGCGCTCGGTCTCGGGCCTGCCCGCACCGAAGATCTCGACCGGATCACCGGGGACCTCTCGCTGCTATGATGTCCACACCCTACCCCCTGGAAGAGGAACTGGGGATGCGCTACTACGCATCCGAGACCCGGGGGATCGGGGGAAGGCTCCGCACGAAGCCTGAGGATTTCGTCGTCGATGAGATCCCCCTCCCCTTCAGGGAAGTAGATGACGGCCCTTACCTGATCTGCCGGCTCACCAAGACGAACTGGGAGCTCCAGCGGGCGGTCAAGGAGATTGCAAAACGGCTTGGCATCAGCCACCGGCGGATCGCCTGGGCGGGAACCAAGGACAAGAATGCCGTGACCACCCAGCTCATATCGATCTACGGTCTTGCGCCCGGGGCGATCGAGCAGGTGAACCTTGGAGATATCTCCCTCGAGGTCATCGGGCGGTCGCAGCACCCGCTCACCCTCGGGGGCCTTCTTGGAAACCGGTTCGATATCCTCATCCGGGATTGCACCCCTGAGTGTCTCCCGGAGCGGGTGCACGAGGTCACAGGGGTGGCGTCCACCGGGGTACCGAACTACTACGGGCTGCAGAGGTTTGGTGTCATCAGGCCGGTCACTCACATCGTCGGTGAGAGCATTCTGCGGGGCGACTACGAGGCCGCTGTGGTCACATACATCGGCCGGGCATACCGCCTGGAGACTGAAGAGGCTCAAAAGGCCCGGGCACGCTTCGCAGAGACCCGCGACGCAAGAGCTGCGCTCGCCGAACTTCCGGTCCAGATGACCTACGAGCGGGCGATGGCAAACCACCTCGTCGCAGATCCGGATGACTACGCCGGTGCGCTCCGGGCACTCCCCCCAAAGCTCCTCTCCCTCCTGGTGAGCGCGTTCCAGTCGCACCTCTTCAATCGCGCTCTCTCCCGCCGTATCGACGAGGGTATGCCGCTCACTGAGCCCGTGATCGGTGACCGACTGCTCTTCCAGGATGGCCGCGAAGACGTCGTCACGGCCAGGAATATAAGGGCAGCACTCCTGCATATCCGACGGGGACGGTGCCAGATCGCCATGTTCATACCGGGATCCGGGGCGGTGGTCCCGCACGGCCGGATGGATGCGATCATGCAGGAGCTGATGCAGGCGACGGGGATCGATGCCCGGGACTTTGAACGGGCGTCGGTTCGTGGAGATGAAGTTTGACGGAACCCTCAGACCGATTGCGCTCTCCGCCGATGTTCAGACCGAGGTGGTGGATAATGACGTCCGCCTCCGATTCACGCTTCCCCCCGGCCATTACGCGACAACAGTCTGCCGGGAGTACATGAAGGCGGATCCTTACGCTATGATTTAGGAGTAAGGGATTGGAGATACGGATCGATCAGCGCCGCNGNNAGAGCACGGTGGGGGGGAAGCCTTCAGGGCAGCGCAGACTGGTGCGGGCACCCGCTAAAAAGATCACNGGATCGATCAGGCTCCGCTGCCACCCTCATCCCCGTAGAGCAAGTTCCACTCGGTGACCAGATTGCTCCCGCACATGAAGTAGCGTTTCAGGGCGAGCCGGATCATCTCCTTCTCAGTCTCAATATGCATGCCGCCGACGAGTGATGGGGTATCGGCACCGCCAACGATGAACGGCAGGTGGATCAGACGGATCTCATCCACGAGGCGATGGTTCAGCATGGACCAGTTCAGCGTCGGTCCTCCCTCGATCATCATCCTTGAGACGCCGTAGCGGTTCTTCAAAACCCGCATCAACTCCGGCAGACTAACCCGTTCCTCACCTACTACAACGACATCGACCCCCTTCTCCCGGAGCCGGGCAACCTTCTCCGCCGGTGCAGCCTCACTGACGGCGATGATCGTCCGGGCATCCGATCCGAGTATATTGGCGTCTGGTGGGATATCCGCCATGTTGGTCGGTATGACACGGAGCGGGCTTTTCCCCTCGACCAGGCGGACTGTCAGGAATGAGTTNTCGATCCTGATGGTGTTTGCCCCAACCATGATAGCGTCACATTCCGCCCGTGTCTGGTGAAGAAGAATCTCGGTCTCGGGTGCCATGTACTTCATGAGGATCTTGCTCGATGCCCCGCGCCTCAGGGTAAGTTTCCCGTCGACGGTTATCTCCGACATCATGAGCACATGCGGCCTGTCATGATCTGCCATTGGATGTCCTTCTTAAATTCATCTGGCGGGAACGCTTATGAATCTGGTGATTCTGGGCGGCATGCGGTGTTCAGGGCAGCGTGCTATAGCACCGGTGATTGCTCTGTGCGCAGAGTCGTCATATCAACGTCATGGGCTGGGAGTACTCTACGAAGCACCAGGTCATATCGGAACCGATCGCGTGTCACCGCAAAATCCGGGCGGAGCAAAGGTTAAACTTCTCACGGATCTTATAAGCTACGAGATGAATATAACCTCTCTGCGGCCGAAATTCATCAAATATACGGAGCCTATCGCGTCATTTTTCATACGCCTGGGCGTAACGCCGAACCAGGTCTCGGTGCTCTCCCTGCTCTTCGGCTTCTCGTGCGCACTCGCCTTTGCTCAGCGATGGTTCCTTACGGGCAGTCTGCTGCTGGTCATCTCTGCGGTCCTCGACCTGGTGGACGGCAACGTCGCCAGGAGAAATCATACCGAGAGCAAGTTCGGAGCTGTCTTCGACTGGGTTGCCGATAAATACGTTGATGCAACGGTCATCCTCGGTGTAGGGCTCTCCGGCATACCGATCGTCAGTCACCTCTTCGATATCCCGGTGAGCGCTGACCTTGGTATCGTGGGGCTTGCGCTCACCGGGTCACTGCTCAACACCTTCATCAAACCGGTTACCTACGCAGAGATCGGCTACACCGAGAGGGTTGCGGGAAAGATCGAGGATCCCCTCGAGGGGGTTGGCTTCTTTGGAAGGCCTGAGACGGTTCTTGCTCTGGTGCTCGGTGGCGTGACCGGGTACATCGGGGCGGCTGTGCTCCTCATCGCGGTCTGCACAAACCTCTCTGCGATCCAGCGCATGATCTATCTCTACCGGAGATACTCCTGACGGAAGAGGTTTGCCCGGGTGGCTTTGTGCGCGCGAAAATCTCCCCACTCCAGCGCCCGGGCTACTTTTACAGAAGCGTTCAGGGGCCGCGTGGCCCCTTCCCGCCATCTACCGATCCCGGCCAGAGGCCGGGGATCAGAGATCGGGCTTCCTGGTACCTGGCCGGATGATCTGCTCGACCTCGCCGCGATAAAGCCGGTAGAGGCCGTCAGCGAGATTGCCGAGATCGGGAAGGATCGTAAAGAGGGTATAGGCGAGGATCACGAGAAATATCAGCGCCCCGAGTTCGGCCATGACATTGTGCGCCCAGAAGAAGCTTTCATACCCGAATTCGCCATTGCTGGCAATCTGGGGCAGGTATGGGAACCACTGCTCGGCGTATGCTGTGACCACGAAGACGTTGCGCAGGATGTTCAGGATATAGATCACCGGAAAGACCAGGAGGAACCCGGCAACCTTCTGCCTGTGTGTCGAACGGACGCCCCAGGCGACCCCGAGCATGATGGCGATACTCTGGATGCCGGTGCAGGCAAGGATGATCTCGGTCCGGAACCCATTGCGTTCCATCATGTTCCAGGCTGCGAGGTTTACAGGATACCCAATTGCCGCCANGACGGCTGATGTCTGNCCGGTGACTGCTGCAATCAGCCAATCCCCGAGCGCCGGTATGTAGCCGAAGGGGGCGTAGATCAGGAATGCCACAGCGGCTATCATCGAGAGCTGCATCACCCGGGGATCGTCGTGGAGCAGGTGNTTTGCGGTGATGTAGAGGAACGGCACTGAGAGGAGGGTGAGCGCCGGGTACATGATGTTGTTGGTGGAGAGGTGGTAGGGAAGCTCGAGGAAGAGATAGCCGACGATGCTTGCCCACCCGCCGATAGCGAAGTACTTCCGGAACCTGCCTGGAATGAGGAATATGAGAAAGCAGGCACAGGAGATCAGCACCAGGTAATTCTTCATCCTCTCACTCTTCGGTGTACGCGGCATTAAGCATTTGTGCGCCCAATCTGGCCAGATCGCCGGGGTGCGCTGTTCCGGCCTCATGCCCCCCACAAGTTAATTTTGGTAGGTAGCCAATTAGCTATAATGATGTTCTGTCCGCAGTGCAAAGGCCTGATGATATCATCCGGTGGCCAGTTGAAGTGCAAAAAGTGTGGTTATATCAGGGATTTCAATAATTCTGACCGATTGAAGAAGACGGACAAACGTGTGGAGAAAGAGATCACCATCATCGATGACGTGGAGGAGATAGCAACGCTCCCGACCACGACGATCAAGTGTCCGGAGTGCGAGTGCATAACGGCATACTGGTGGCTGAGGCAGCTCCGGGCGGCAGATGAGAGCGAAGTCAGGTTTTACCGTTGCACCGCCTGCGGTAAGACGTGGCGCGAGTATGACTGATCTTGGGCGGCCGCATACAACCACCTTTTCTTTCTCCTTGTTCATCGATCAGGGTTTTGGGTGACGAATTACCGCGCATCGTTTAGGCGGTGTTCCTTGCGAGTGTGCCGGAGCGGCCAGGGAGATTGAGACTCAGGTTTTGTTGTAGATGCTTGGAAAACAGCCGATAGCCTGAGGATTTGGCATCCGTGGTAAGAGCGGCACTGCTCTGATCTCTCTTGCACCGCAAAAACCCTTCACCCCCTTCCCGCGCGGAGACTTGAGCGGTCTTTCGAGCCCGCTCATGGAAAATGGGGTGTGAGGGAGATTCAGGATCAGTTCTTCTTCGCCTTTTCCGAGGCTTTTTCTTGTTTCTTCTCAGAAGACTTTGACTTTTTATCCTTTGCCATAGAAGACACACCTCCCTCCCGAGGTGGGATATATCTACTCTTAATCAGTCTGGATATATATTTTGTGCTTTAAAAGTCATCTGATCTAAAAATAAGGAACGAATGGGTCATTATTATCGCAATATGGCCTGAACCGTCGATCGCGCCGGGGGGCGCGGATCGGTTATGCGCCCCTCCTGATGCCGGGCAGCATATAGAGCGCAATCAGGGACAGGCCCCCGATCACCTCGGCTGCGAAGACAAGATCCATAGCTGGTATAGCGCCTATCGCGCCCGGGAGCCCGGGGAGCCACCCGGGATCGCCATACATGCCGGTCGAGGCCGCACCCGGTTCCGCAAGCCAGTCGACGAAGAGCGCAGCACCGACCGTGAGCATGATGACTGCCATGAGGATGAAGATGAGCAGCCCAAGAATCTCAATCTTCTGCACCTGCCTTCCCGCCACCCGTGTCGGTGTCTTCCTGGCCCCCGGGGTGACGAACGGCAGAAAGATCCCGGCTGTTATCACCGTACTTCCTAGAAACGCCCCTCCTGGTGTCAGGTGACCGTATGCTGCATACAGCCCGAGCATCAGGGCAAAGATGACGCCAAAGGTCGTCCAGACCATCTTATGCAGACACTCCACCCCCTTGGCACCCCTCTCCAGCAACCTCCTGTATCGGNCNCGCAGGCAGTGCATGGTGCCTGATCGCCGCAGCTGGATGAGGTATATCTTCAATCCCCCGCTTCGTCCGTGTAGAATCCTGGATAGTCACCTGCAAAAACACCAGATATGATTCTACATGATTGAACATGATAGTATTATGATCCAGGCTTAGTACTTAAACCTATCTGGACGCGAACCACCACGTCTCAGAGACTCCCGCTGGAGTGGTTGGCGGGTCCACCCCGGGCGTATTATGGGCACAGGAACCCGGAGAACTTTTTTGCAATCTCCAAAATCACCAAGACTTTTATCGTTTTTGCACCAATAAGCATAAGAATGGCTCGTCTCTTTCTCGGAAAGATCATGCTCCGCTGGTGTGACTCCTGTCATACCCCTGTGCTCGGCACGACCTGCGCCTGCGGCGCCCAGACCCGCCCGGTAGCCGTCACGCCGCCTGGAGATGCCCGCCCTGCGTTCCCTGATGACGTCGAGCGGATCAACCGCATATACGAAGAACACTTCGGGGCGCCGCTGATACCAAAAGGACATCTCGCGCTCCTCAATAAAGTGCCTGCTGAGGACCGCATGGATGAGATCGTCCTCGGCGGCGCGGTCGTGGGCGCGGTCCGCTACATCCCTGAGGAGCGATGCTGGGAACCTCTGCCGCGCCCGAGTGCTGCGCTCCTGATGCAGCCGACGAGACGCTCCGTTGTCGTGGGTGACGGTGCAGTCCCATCCATCAGGGACGAGGGGGCAAGCGTCCTCGCCCCGGGCCTCGTCTCCATCGATCCAGCCGTTGCCGAGGGCGACCCGGTCTTTATCCAGGCGGGGACCGGTGAGTGCATCGGTGTCGGCAGGGCGAAGGTCGATGCTGCCACCGCCGGAACGATGGAGAGGGGGGTGATCGTCCGGACGCGCAGGAATGCCCCCTCGGTCTGCGTCCCGGGCAGGGCCACATGGGAGGATGCCGTCGCGGCGAATGAGCCCATCCTCACAGACTACGAGTCTGCAAGCATCCAGTTCGTCCAGAACGTGGCGGAGAAGAACCCGCTACCGCCCACGGTCTCCTACTCCGGCGGAAAAGATAGCCTTGCCACCCTCCTCATCGTCAAAAAAGCGCTCGGACCGGTGCCGCTCCTCTTTGCCGATACCGGGCTTGAGCTCCCCGAGACCTACGAGAACGTGGATGCGGTTGCTGACCGCTACGGACTCGAGGTTCTCCGGATCCACGACGAAGGAGCGTTCTGGGAAGAGTTCGTGGAACGTGGCCCTCCCGCCGTCGACGACCGCTGGTGCTGCCACGTCTGCAAACTCCACCCCCTCAGCCGCCTGATCGATGAACACTTGGAAGAATGCCTCTCGTTCATCGGACAGCGGAAATACGAGTCGGTGCGGCGGATGCAGAGCAGGCGGGTCTGGCGGAATCCCCGTATCCCTCAGCAGCTCTCCGCAGCCCCGATCCAGCAATGGACGGCGATGCATGTCTGGCTCTACATCTTCCGTGAGAAGGCTCCCTACAACACCCTCTACGAGCGGGGGCTCGACCGTATCGGGTGCTACCTCTGCCCCTCAAGCGACCTTGCCACGCTTGATGTGATCAGGAGCACCTTCCCGGAGCTCTGGTCGACCTGGCTTGAGAAACTCATCTGGTGGCAGGAGAGGCAGGGGCTGCCCCCCGACTGGATCGAACGCGGACTGTGGCGGAGGCGGGGGGATGCAGATGAGGAAGGGGATAGCTACAACTGATTGTGGATCCCCAAAACCCCCAGAGCCTCGGATGGATCCCGTCCGACCCTCTGGATGATCGGCCCGAAGCCAATCGGATCCCCTCACACCCCCCCTGGACAGGGTTTGAGACGGGTCAGTTATCGTTGGTATGCTTCTGCAGCTCCTGCTCCCGGAGGATGTTTCGCTGGATCTTTCCTGATAAGGTCTTTGGGAGTTCTGGTACAAACTCGATAGATCTCGGGTACTTGTACGGAGCGGTGATATTTCTGACATGTGCCTGGAGTTCCTTGACCAGTGACTCAGACGGTCGGTAACCGGGTTTCAGCACGATGAACGCCTTGACGACCATACCCCGGATGAGATCAGGCGACCCGACGACCGCCGATTCCTGGACGGCCGGGTGTTCGAGGAGCGCGCTCTCCACCTCGAACGGCCCGATACGGTATCCGGAAGACTTAATGACGTCGTCGTCACGGCCGACGAACCAGAAGTAGCCATCCTCATCCATGCGTGCCTTATCGCCGGTGTAGTAGAACCCGTTCTGGAACGATGCCTGGTTCGCCTCAGGGTTATCCAGGTATTCTACGAAGAGCCCGACCGGGCGGGGATCAAGCCTGACGACGATCCTTCCTTCTTCGCCGACACCGACTGGATTTCCGTCGTCATCGTGCAGCTCGATACGCCAGCCGGGAGCGGGTTTACCCATGGAACCGGGTTTATGCTCCATACATGGGAATGTGGCGATGCAGCAGACGGTCTCGGTCTGGCCATACCCCTCGTAGATGGCCTGTCCGGTGCCGTACTGCCAGACGCGGATCACCTCGGGGTTCAGGGGTTCGCCGGCGCTACAGCAGTGACGAAGATCCCGGAAATCGAACTTATCAAGGTCGGCGAGGATCAGCATCCGGTAGACCGTCGGTGGTGCACAGAACGTGGTCACCTCGTACTTCTCCATGATCGGGAGCAGCTCGGTTGCTGAGAACTTTCCTCGGATATCGTAGATGAGGATGCAAGTCCCGGCGATCCACTGTCCGAAGATCTTGCCCCAGGCGCATTTCGCCCATCCGGTGTCAGAGAAGGTCAGATGAAGGTCGTTCACCGTGACGTCCTGCCAGAGTGATGCGGTCACGATATGTCCAAGCGGGTAGGAGTGGTTGTGCAGCACCATCTTGGGCTCTCCGGTGGTGCCGGAGGTGAAGTAGATCAGCATCGGGTCGGTCGACCGGGTCTTCTTTGCCACCGGCATGCTGACCGTGCGGCGGGATACCGGTGCAGGGTATCTGAGTTCGTGTGGGTAACTCGCCCAACCTTCGCGCTCCCCGTCCGCCAGGAAGAGGGTCTCGAGCAGCGGGCATTCATCGGCGATCTCATCGATCTTTGGGGCATTTTCAGTATCAGTGATGACCATCCTGAACTTCCCGACCTCGATCCGGTACCTGATGTCCTTTGGGGTCAGCATCGTCGGACACGGGCAGAAGATAGCCCCGAGTTTGATGAGCGCGATCGCAAAGATCCACCACTCCGGGATCCGTGGGAGCATCAACATGACCCGGTCGCCCCTCTTGATACCATACTTCAGCAGGATGTTTGCAGCACCGTTCGAGAGGTTCTTGAGATCACGGAACGAGTACTTCTTCTCCTCTCCATGCTGGTCCACCCAGATCATCGCCAGCTTATTCCGGTCTCGCTCGGCCCATCGGTCGATGACGTCGTAACCGAAATTAAAATGTTCAGGAACATCGATCGCGAAGTTGGCGTAGGCAGCCTCGTAGTCGGTCATGTTGTGCCCTGGACCGCTATCGGCCGGGATTATCGCCGAGACCATGGCCTGCACGCCGCTGCCCATCTCACCGTCCAGGTGCTTGATGCAGAGGTCATTGAGCCATTCGGATCGGGACATCCCGAGAGATCCGCAGATCCCATCGATCTTCTTCACGAGGTCATCGTCCATCGTGACTGAGTATCGCACCATGGATACAGTTCGGTGATGCAAGGTATTACCTTTTTGCTTTTCTCTGCACCATACTCTGAGGGAAAGCCTCTCATGTGGTGCAGCAGCCCCGATACAGATCCGTTCATCGCGGCCAGGATGAGGGGGGGATCCGGTGCCGTGGCGGGCACCCACACCGTCCGGCACAAACGTTCAAATAGGGATGGCGTGCATCCGGACTGTATGGCAGAGCAGACCATCCTGGTCACGGGCTCGACGGATGGGATCGGGAAAGCGACCGCACGTGCCCTGGCCCGGCAGGGTCATCACGTGCTACTCCACGGCAGAGACCGGGGAAAGGGGCGCACCGTCCTTGAAGAGCTGGAGGAGGCCACCGGTTCCGATCGCCTGGCGCTCTTCATAGCCGATCTCTCGGTGCAGGAGCAGGTCCGTGGTCTTGCGGAGGAGATCAGTGAGGCGTATGACCACCTCGATGTGCTCATCAACAACGCCGGGGTCTATATGCCGGAACGAAGGACTGCACCCGGCGGGATCGAGATGACGTTTGCCACAAACTACGTAGCGCAGTTCCTGCTCACCCACGATCTGATTCCATACCTCTCCGCGAGCGGTCGGGCGAGGATCGTCAATGTCGCATCGATCGCACATCGGAGCGTGCGATCGGTCGACTGGGAGAACCTCCCGGAGTTTGACGATTACGACGCTTACGGCGCTTATGCCGTATCAAAACTCGGCGTCATCGCCTTCACCGGCGGGCTTGCCCGGATGCTTGAGGGGACGAGTATGACGGCAAACTGCCTCCACCCGGGGGTGATCGATACCAAACTGCTCCGCGCCTATACCAGCGGAGCTGGAGCCGCCCCGCCGGAGCGGGGGGCGGAGGTGGAGGTCCACCTTGCCACATCCCCCGATGTCAGCATGGTGAACGGTAAATACTTCGAGGCGACCCGGTGGACCCA
>JGI24712J26585_10004448_pt1 | contig 10676 bp, 8 predicted proteins | sample BioPla3DNA2_FD_26585 | JGI IMG/M metagenome (IMG submission 26585)
CCCCAAATATACTTGAAGCTATCCCATTTTGAAACACACTCCAAATATATGCCGTCCCCAGGCACAATTGGATCGCAATGGCCGCAATGACCGGAATAATGCGATTATACTTTTGTTTCATTTACTTCTCTCCCCCAAAAAATATTTTTATAAATGAACTGCGTTTTCCGCAACCCAATTATACCTAAACAGGTCAAATGTAAATTAAAACTTAAATAAATTTTTAACTGTGCAAGAAACATTGCTGTAACTGCCATGTTCCCCTTACATATGTTTACTTAATTAACCATGAATTAATGGTACTATAAATATAATATATGCTATTATGCATGTCAAGATTATAATACTTCAATTTAAATAAAATTTTCATTTATAAAAAAATTAAGCCATATATTTTCAGCAAAAACAAATTGCATTTTATCCAACAAAATGCTATAATTTATCTTAACAATTCTTTTATTCTTAACTTAAAATTGTAACTCCAGCTTTTTAAATTAATTGTAAAAATAACCATTATTTATCACAAGTATTTCGCAAATAATTATATCTTTTCTTACATGTATTAGTAACAATTAGTATTAAGCGTACAATAACTTATTTAGAATAATATATACAGGAGTGATGTCCTTTGGATCAACAATTATTNGATCTACATAAAAGAAATAAACTAATGGCTATAATTCTTTGTCTTTGCGTTGTTTTAGGTGCGGCTTCAGCCTTTAAATACCCTATCACAATGATGAATGTGATAAAGTATGCCTCACCTGTTGCATTGATTATAAGTTTTCTTGTATGGAGAAAAATTGGAATTGAATATATCATGTATTTTATAGCATTAGACTTTAACATTGTTTCATTTTTCATGATAAAAAATACTACGAATTTTCCAAATTCACTTATTTTGTATCTATCTTTTGCTATTATATCTATCTACCACAATTATCGTCCTTTATTGTTAAATGGAGTTATCTCAGTAATCATATTAAACTATGCACTTTTTACAAAGGCTGGTTATGCCAATATAGATAAATTTTCCCCTAATGCATATCTAATTTTAACTTTAGTTGCATTAATCGCCCAAAGTCATATTGGTAATCAAATGTTAACAAAAATAAAAGAAGGAGCTCTAGAGGCAAAAAAGGCAAAGAAAAAAACTAATGAGTTATTAGAAAAGGTTTCTCAATCTGTTGAAATACTAGGAAAGTCCACAATGGACCTACAAGGAGATGCAACATCTACAGATAGCATATCAAAAGACTTAGTATTGGCATTTAAAGAAATATCTGTTGGAATTGAAACCCAAGCGCTAAGTTTTAATGATGTTTTGCAGGCAATACAAGATGTTACCCTCACTGTTGAGGAAACAGCAGACGCATCATCTAACATGAGTCAAAAATCTAAGGATACAGTTGAAGTAACCAGAGAAGGTCAGGAGAAAATGCAAATAATGTCCAATCAAATGATAGAAATAGACCAATTTGTTAACATCACATCTGAAGCAATGGGTGAAGTAAATGAAGAAAGTGTAAAAATTGAAAATATTGTTTCTATGATTAAAGAAATTTCTAATCAGACTAAGTTGTTATCTTTAAATGCTTCCATTGAAGCTGCAAAGGCTGGGGAACATGGCAAAGGTTTTTCTGTCGTGGCAACTGAAATTCATAAACTTGCCATAGATTCACGGAAGGCTTCTCAGCAAGTAGATGTAAGCATTCAACTGATACGAGAAAAAATTCACCATGTAAACAAATTAATTCAAACTGGACTTGAAATAGTAGTTTCTGGCAAGCAGTCAGTAAACGTGGTAGAACAACTATTTGAAATGATTAAGACAAATTCTGAAGAAGTGCTCAGCCAAGCAGAATCACTAAATATAATAAATGAAAAGTTATTGCAGTCAGCTAACAAAGTTTCAAAAGAAATGGTAGTGGTAGCTGATATATCTGAAAAGTCATCTACTTCAGTTCAAGATGTTCTTGCTAATGTAGACCAGCAACAAAGCCGGGTTAATAGTATGGTAACAAGTATTGAAGCATTAACTGAGTTAATGAAGACTTTAGAACAACTGGTCAATTAATATAAATAAAAATTTATACATATACAATAGCATTATTGATGTTCTTGAACCTTTTTATCCCTTCTGTCAAACTCAAAATCATCTATTGATACTGAAATCCCAAGGTTTCTAATATCTTTTACTTTGATAGGGCTATTATTGGCATAAGATGCTTTAAAAGTCAGTATCAATTTCTTTAAAAAGCTGATAAAATTATATTGGGGTTAGTTATTTAATTATCTTTCAATTACAAAGGGGGCTATTTATTATGAATAAATATATAAAGCCAATTTGGGTATCTGCGGCAGTGCTTGTTGTAGCAATAGTTTTAGTTGCAAATTTTGATAACTTTAGAGGGTTAATTAATAACGGAGGAAGTGAGGATCCTAATCCTACTATTTTACCTGAAATTACAAACCCAGCAGATGAAGAATCTGTAGAAAAAGAGATTATCACACTTTATTATGCAAATTCCAATGCAGATAAAGTTGCTGCTGAGAAAAGAGAAGTTGAAATAAAAAAAGATACACAAATAGAAAGATTAGTATTTGAAGAATTACAAAAGGATCCAAAAAGTGAAGGTTTACATTCAGTAATACCTGAGGGAACAAAACTCCTATCCGCATCAACTAAAGACAGTATCTGCACACTAGATCTTTCTAAAGAATTTGTTGATAACCATCCTGGGGGGTCAGCAGGAGAGTTAATGACTTTATACTCAATAATTAATACTATAACCGAGCTTCCTGGTATTGATAAAGTACAGTTTCTTATTGAAGGACAAAAGCAAGAGGTATATATACATGCTGTATTTAATGAACCTTTCAAAAGAAATGATAAGCTTATTAAAACCAATCCAAGTGAATTAACATTTATGCAATATTGGGATAAATTTGTATATGATCATGACTTTGCAAATGCGGAAAAAGTAGCATAATTTGCTTTAGCTTTTTTAACACAAATTAATTATATGCTTCTAGGATGTTTAATTTTTCAATTTCACTTGCTGGCATTGGCTTATAAAAATAGTAACCTTGAATTATATCACATCCATTATCTCTTAGATATGTAAACTGTTCTTCTGTTTCTACACCCTCTGCCAAAACCTTGATTTTAAGGTTTTTGGCAATTTGTATAATACTCTTAATAATTGCCCTGTCCTTCTGAGACCGAGAAATAATGCCATGGACAAAATCCATGTCTATTTTAATTAAATCAATGTTAAAGGTCTTAAGCCTATTAAAGGATGAGTAGCCTTTACCAAAATCATCTATTGATACTGAAATCCCAAGGTTTCTGATATCTTCTAAACGCTCTAAAATATGAGAGTCTTCATTAAATGCAATAGATTCAGTAATCTCAATCTGTAAATTTTTAGGATTCATTTTGGTGTCATATAGTATTTGGCTTATCCTTTCAGCAATGGTGATATCTTTTAATTGTTCTATTGATAAATTTACCGAGAGAGTGATATTTTTATTACCACTTTTATTGAATTCCTTAAACTGTTTACATGCCGTCTTTATAACCCATAGTCCAATGGGTCTTATTAAACCTGTTTGTTCTGCCATAGGTATAAAAATATTTGGGGAAACCATCCCGTATTCTTCATTATTCCAGCGTAAAAGAGCTTCAAATCCAACTATTTTTTGGCTCTTTACTTCAACTTGAGGCTGATAATGTAAATACAATTCATTTTTATCAAGGGCTCTGTATAAGCTGTTTGTCAATTTTATTTTTTTAATTGTTTCTTCTTTCATAGCCGGCGAACAATAAAGAATTTGGTTCTTTCCTCCCGCTTTTGCTTCATACATGGCAATATCTGCATTCTTAAGCAGCGTCTCTGAATCTTCACCGTCAACTGGATATACAGCTACGCCAGCACTTGCGGTCATAAAATATTCAATATCTTGAACATGTATACATTCCTCAAAAGCACGAATAATTCTATCTGTAATCTTTTTAAGTTCTTCTAGCTTTTTTATATTTGCAATCAATATCAGAAATTCATCAGCACCAAATCTAGCAATGGCATCCTTTTCTCTTAAACAGGAAGATAAGCGTTCTGCCGTCATTTTAAGTACATTGTCACCAGTTGAGTGACCCATTGTATCATTGATAGACTTAAATGAGTCCAGGTCAAGAAATATTAGACCTAATAAAGTATCACTTTTTTTGGCCTCTTGGATTGAGTGATCTAATTTTTCTATAAACCACTCTTTATTATGAAGTCCCGTTAAAGAGTCATAATAAGCCATATGATATAATTTTTGTTCGGATAATTTAAGGCTATTTCTTTGTTCATTGATTTCTTTAATATTTGCAGCTGTTTTCTTTTTATACATTCCTATGAGTACAATAATAAAAAGTGTTGATAGATAGGAAATTATTCCTGGCAAAGGTACCATTGTTTTGCTGCCAATTATGAAAGCTAAAGAAGATAAGAAATTGATTCCATTTACCAAAATAGCTGCTATAAAACCAGGTTTATCTTCCTTAAGTACTATATAAATTGATAAAAGCATTTGTAATTGGGTTATTATTCCTCTTAGAGTATATCCATCTAAAATTCCCAATTCAAAAGTGCTGGGCATTTTCACCAAACGTATCTGTAAAAAAGTAAGAATTACATATATAATAACTGTCAGTATTACAGATGAAAACCGGCTTCTTTCCTCAGTAGGTTTAGATATAATAAAACCATATTTTGTAATAGTCTGATATATAACAACAATTGGAATCAACAATATAATTGGGGCTATTTGAGGAATATCCTTTATCATTACATCGGTAATTGATGCAAGAAACAAAGTAATAGTAAAAGATAAAAAAAGAAGTTGGGACTGAGCTTTTATCTTAGAATCTGATGATTTTATACCCCATCGCAACAGCAGCACCAATCCTGTAACAGTATAACCTATATAGTACACATAAAAAAACCAATCCCATAAATTATTTTCGGCCATGTTGCTCCAGCCAAATTGTGTAAGATAAAGGTTATAGGGTTTTTCATTTAGACCAGTGGGAAGACCAAATACCAGTATACATAAAACTGCAGGTAAATAAAACAATACGCGTGACCACCATTTTTTAAGCAAAGCACCATTACCTGTGATAATTAATATAAAATGAAATATAATTGCATATGCTGATCCCCAACCAAAAGACGAAACCCGTCGCCAAAATTCAGCTGTTACAGCATCTGGCGAAACCGTTGCAAAACCTAAGCCAATTGACCAAATATTAACCGACATAACTATGAGAAAAAAAGTCTTGTTGGTTGGTGCTTTATGATTATTAATTAATACTAATATGCCTATTACTGTAGAAACAACACACACAGAAATAAAAAGAATTAGAAAAATTGATGGATAATCCACTATCTTTACCTCCCTGATTTCTCTACAACACACTATCTAATTAATATATCGGAAATTTAAAAGTATATAATAACCTGTATAAATATAAAAATATAAGCATTCTATATTTTTGGTTTGAAATTTGAAAGTATTTGCGATAAAAAGGAATATTAATACTTGGATTTATAATTTTTGAAGTTGTAATTTTCATTGGCAAAAATAAAGGAAGAGGCAAATTACCTCTTTCCCATCATACAAATCAAACTGTAAAATGTAATTGTACAGAAAACATTGACAGAAGTGATTTGTATGATAAATATTTTTGAATATTATAAACGGTTTTGCTATAATTGAATTTAAATATATTTAAGGCAAAGGTGAAACAAATGAAAAATAAAAAAAATATACTGATTATTTCTATGGTTATACTTGCAGTCATCATTGGTATAACTCTTTATTTTGAAAAGGATAATTCTCAATATATGCCTTATTCTGATTTTTACAATCATGTGGAAAAAGGCAATGTGATTTCTGCTAAAATAGCAAGTAATGAGGTAAAGTTCTATCTAGACGGGGATGAAGCAGAGTACCGTACCGACAATCCAGAATTAGATTCTTTTAAGGAATTTTTACTCCTTAATGGAGTTAAAGTCAGCTCTGAACAAAGTGTAGATACCATTTTATATACAGTTACCGATATGGTTTTTTATATTATTTTTTTTGGGGTTATAATATTTGGTCTTTATAAACTTTTTAATTTTAGGAAAAACACATTTAAAATTATCCGTGATAATAAGACAAAGTTTTCAGACGTTGCAGGCATGGAAGATTTAAAAAGGGATATGCTTCAGGCTGTGGACATATTAAAAAACCCACAAAAGTATGCAGCAAAAGGGATACGCCCTATAAACGGCATTATGCTTGAAGGAAATCCCGGAAACGGAAAGACCTTGTTTGCAAGGGCATTAGCAGGAGAGGCCAAGGTTAATTTCATTGCAACTAAGGCAACGGATTTTCAAAGTGCAATTATGTCTATAGGACCTGCTAAAATTAAAGCCCTGTTTAGAAAAGCCCGTGCTAACAGACCTTGTATTGTATTTATAGATGAGTTTGACGGAATAGGTGAAAAACGTTTTTTCTCTGGAACTGGAATTGACAAAGAAAACAATAGAATTATTACAGCAATGCTAAATGAGATGGATGGCTTTACTCGCGAAGAAGGTGTTATGGTTATTGCTGCAACAAATAACTACAAGGCTCTTGATGAAGCTTTGGTACGTGCAGGAAGGTTTGATAAAAAATATACTGTACCCTATCCTGACCATAATACCAGAATTCAGTTGATAAAAATATATACAAAGAAGAAAACATTTGCACAAAACGTGTCAATTGATGAGGTAGTTGCAAAATTTGAGGGTTTGAGCTGTTCCCAAATAGAAACAATACTCAATGAAGCTGCCATGGTTGCTGCTGGTGAAGGTCAGGAAAATATAACAGAAAATCATCTTAAGGAAGCAGTAAAAAGGATATGCAACGCTGCACCAGCACATTATTCCAGCAACCGTCATAAGTATTCGTAATAATATAAACAATAATAATACTTAGGACAAAATTGTAAAGAAAACTATGCTGTCAGGTTATTTAATAAAGGATTCAAAAGTTTAATTATTAAGTAAGCTTTTACTATAAATCCTTACAAGATCTTCAAGTTCTACTTCCTCTGGATGGTTTTTTAACTTATTTTTATTAAACATTAAGCCTTTTGAATACTCATAAATTTCCTCTTTTGTTATATCTATTTTTATATTAATTAAGCTTTTAAAAATAGTCTCCAATTCCCCTATATGACTAAGACCTAAGAACTTTAACATTCTTTCTGTTTTTGTCTTATCCTTAAAAGATTTTAAGTACTCTATGGTCAAAACACCATTGGCAAGTCCATGGGGAAGTCCTTTAAAATATGTGAGGGGATATCCCATTCCATGAGGCAGAGATGTGCCATTTTGTGCAATTTGTATCCCAGCCAAAGTTGATGCCATCATAACCTTACTTCTAAACTCTGAATGTAAATTTTTACTCATTAGTTTTTTGAAACAATATCCAAATAACTCAAAACCCTTTTCACCATAAATATCTGACATATAAGTACTGTTTGTGTTTAAATATCCTTCAACTAAATGGGTAAAGGCATCAATGGCGGTATTTACAGTAATATCATAAGGCAGGTTGTATGTGTATTTACTATCTAAAAAAGCAACTTTGGGAAATATACTTTGCCCTAGGTTTTTCTTTGTCTTTTCTTTATGAGAAGTCACTATACTGTATTGGGTAACTTCAGAACCTGTCCCTGAAGTTGTTGGCACAGCCACCACTGGAATACTCTTTAGCTTCCCACTGCTAAATATATTATCTATATTAATTTTGGGGTTTTTTATAAATACAGCAATGGCTTTTGCAGCATCCATAGGAGAGCCGCCGCCAATTCCAATTACAAAGTCAACATTGTAATCCTTTCCTATATTGCTTGCTTTTTCTATGGTTTCTAAAGATGGATTTTCCTCCACCTCATCGTATAGAACATACTCCATCCCTGTCTCTAAAAGGGCTTTTTTAACATCATCATATGAGCCATTCTCTTTTGCAGAGCGCCTTCCTGTAACAATTAAAGCCTTACTACCTATTTTACTAAATACTTCTTTGTTTTTTAAAACTACATCTTTACCAAAATATATTTGAGTTGGCATACTGTACTTAAACTCCATAAAGCCATCACCTCGTTAAATGTTATATAATCTTTCAAATACCCATACCTTTTCCCTTAATTTATATGAAAGTAATAAATCTGTCAACGTTTCAAAAGAAACCTTAAATTAACCTTAAATAAAAATCTTCTGTAAAATGCAAAAAATCCACTCTTTTTTAAAGATTTTTTGCAAATAGTATTGTATAATAATTATTATTAGAGCTTTACATAAAGGCTTTAATGGGGCACATTCTTATTTTGGAGGTAAATTTATAATGAAAAATAGAGAGTTAAATAAAGTTAGACCTATTAAGGATTTAAAGGATATGCTAAACTCCAGTGTAGAGTTATATGGTGATAAGGCAGCTTTTTTATCAAAACCAAAAGGCGAGACTGCTTATACTCCCATTTCATATAAACAGTTCAAATCTGATGTGGACGCTATGGGTACAGTCCTTATTGATCTTGGCCTTAAGAATAAGAAAATTGCTTTAATAGGCGAAAACCGTTATGAATGGTCTATTTCATATCTTTCAGTTGTAAACGGAACAGGAGTTATTGTTCCTCTAGATAAAGAGCTTCCTGCAAATGAAATTGAGTTACTCTTAAAACGCTCACAGGCAGATGCTATCATTTATTCAGAGAGTATTAAAGACAAAATAGAGCCTCTTTATGAGAAAAAATCTACTGTCTTACAATATTTTATTAGCATGGACAGCGAAGAAAATAATAGCAACATCTTATCCTTCCATTCACTTTTACAAAAAGGACATGAATTGCTAAAGGAAGGAAGACGTGAGTTTATTGATGCAGAAATAAATGCCACCAAAATGAGTATGCTTCTATTTACTTCTGGGACCACGGAAGCTGCTAAGGCTGTTATGCTATCTCACAAAAATATAGCAGAAAATCTAATAGGTATGTGCTCTATGGTATATATTGACGAAAAAGATATATTCTTATCAGTCCTCCCTATTCATCATACCTATGAATGCACCTGTGGTTTTTTGTGCCAATTATACAGAGGTTCTACCATCGCATATTGTGAGGGGTTACGCCATATAGTTAAGAACCTTAAGGAGTCTAAAGCTACAATGATGTTGGGAGTTCCCTTGATTTTTGAATCCATGTACCGTCAAATAATGAATAAGGCCATAAAGTCAAAGGGAGAGAAAAAAATAAAATTTGCAATTAAGCTTAGTAATGCATTGGGCAAAGTTGGAATTAATGTGCGCAGAAAATTATTCAAACAAATTCACGAAGCCTTAGGTGGGCATATGAGATTGTTTATTAGTGGTGCTGCAGGTATTGACCCCCAAATAGCCAAGGGATTTAGAGAACTAGGCATATCCTTAATACAAGGCTATGGTCTTACTGAATGTGCTCCAATAGTTGGAGTAAATCGAGATATTTACTATAAGGATGAAGCTGCTGGATTACCCTTGCCAAATCTTCAGGTTGAAATTGACAGCCCTGACGAAGATGGCATTGGTGAAATTAAATGTAAAGGTAGTAGTGTTATGCTGGGCTATTATGAGAATCCTGAAGCTACTGCAGAGGTTATTAGAAATGGATGGTTTTACACAGGTGATAGTGGATTTATTGACAAAGATGGATTTATTCATATTACTGGACGCAAAAAGAATGTAATAATCACTGGAAATGGCAAAAATGTTTTCCCTGAGGAGATAGAAACTTTATTAAACAGGAGCCCATATATTAAGGAGTCATTGGTTTATGGAAAAGGTCAATCTGATGGCAATACAGTAATATGTGCAAAAATAGTTCCTGATATTGATAAAATCAAAGAAGATAAAGAAAACAATCTTATCCCAGATGAATCTATGGAAAAGATTATTGAAAAAGAAGTTAAGAATATAAATAAAACCATGGTAATATATAAACATGTTAAGGAAATTACCCTTCAGGAAGAGGAATTTATTAAAACAACAACAAGAAAAATTAAGCGCCATGAAAATTAAAACAATAGTATATTATATAGTTTAATTATATAGTTTAATTCTTCAATTGTCGCTTTTACAGGGCTGTTATTATTGTCTAGCTATATAGACATTATTTAGACCATAGAGATCATTTGAAATTAAAGTTGTATGATGATTTAAAGGATAATGCTATAAACGAAATATTAACAACAAATAAGCTAAAAAACATCTATTCAAAAATTAATAGTATCTGTAGTGGTGAGATAGTAAAAAATAAGTCTTTTAATTATGGATATAAAAAACCTGGAACAGATACACTTCTACATTTAGGAAACATCAAAAGATAAAAATAATGATGGTTCAGAATATTATATGACAGATTCATTGTTAGAAGTTGTAAATTTTGATGCTGTTAAAGATCATTATATTACAAGTTTGAAGTTATCTACTGTCCCAAAATCAAAGGATGCATTATTGGTTAAATCTGATAGAAAATCCATTTTTATTGAGTTTAAAAATGGTTGTGTTAATAAAAAAGAAGAATTTGATATTAGAAAAAAGATATATGATAGTTT
>JGI24712J26585_10004450_pt1 | contig 10671 bp, 8 predicted proteins | sample BioPla3DNA2_FD_26585 | JGI IMG/M metagenome (IMG submission 26585)
ATCTGACAAAAATGCTTCACGGGAGTTAAGAAGACAAGTTTACAATATTATTCTCTTTCTTTAAAAGAAAGATGCAATTAACGATGAAAGAGATAAGTATTTTTCATACTTGACATGGTTTACATAGAAATGCATAATTAAATGGTTAACTGTTTACGAAAAAGAATGGTTTTTATTATGACATTGGATAAACATGATCTGACACAGGGAGGCATACTAAAAAAGCTTCTGCAGGTAGCGGTGCCCATTATGGGTACAACGTTCCTGCAGATGACATATAACCTTACCGATATGTTCTGGCTTGGCCGTACGCAGCAGGCTGTGGCAGCAGTGGCGGCCAGCGGGTTGGCGGGTATGTATATGTGGCTGGGCATGGCGCCTATGATGATTGGGCGCATGGGCTCAGAAATTGGCACATCGCAGAATTTGGGCAGGAAGGATATCGCATCTGCACAGGGCTATGCCCAGGATTCTGCGCGGATAGCTTTACTTCTGGGAATTTTATACGGATTCGTAATGATTGTACTTGCAGAACCGTTAGTTTCACTGTTTCGGGTAAGTGAGCAGAATGTTTTTGTTGATACCTGTGACTATCTTAGAATTGTAGGTTTGGGCTTTCCTTTTACTTATGTATCTTTTGCAATCACCGGCGCGTTCAACGGTGCGGGTAATTCACGTCTAAGCTTTAGGGCAAACGCTATAGGGCTTATCGTGAATATGATACTTGATCCATTAATGATCCTAATAATGGGATGGGGCGTCAAGGGTGCGGCTATCGCTACAGTTATTGCCCAGATTACGGTGTGTACGCTGTTTGTGTTGTTCATAAAACGTCATCGGCACAGGCCTTTTGAGCATTTCCGCATTTTCGGGCGTATAAACACTGCCAGAGCGCGGCGGATCATAAGCTGGAGTCTGCCGATAGCAGCCGAAAGCGGCGCTTTTACAGTACTTGCAATGGTGGTTACCGGTATGGTATCCGCATGGTATGGAGAAACCGCTGTAGCGGTACAGCGTGTAGGGAGCCAAATAGAGTCTTTGTCCTGGCTTATTGGCGGCGGATTTTCTTCCGCTGTAACGGCTTTCGCAGGACAGAACTACGGAGCGCGTAAATGGGAACGAATCAGGAAGGGTTACCATATATCGCTTTCTTCTTTATTGGCCTGGGAAGGGCTCGTGACTTTATTTTTAATATTTGGCGGACGGTTCATTTTCTCACTCTTTCTGAGTGAACCTCCCGAAATTCTTGACATGGGAACAACATACCTTCGAATCCTTGCCGCATGCCAGCTTTTTATGGCGCTTGAGGGCGCATGCGCAGGTACTTTCAGAGGTATGGGCCGGACTTTACCGCCAAGCGTGTGCAGCATTGCATCGAATGTCATGCGCCCGTTATTATGCTGGTGGTTTGCTCAGTGGATGGGGCTGAACGGGTTGTGGCTGGGTGTTACGGTTTCAGCGGTGCTTCGCGGTATTACGATTTTTATCTGGTTTACGCTCTATGTTCGCAAATTACCCCGAGCGGACGAACCCGGAGTTACAGCGGCTGTTTGATCCTTTTTATATAAATCTCCTTCTTTGTACAATAGTATTTACAAAATAACAATTGCGAATAATCCAGTTTTTTTCGACAGTTATTTATGTTACAGCTTTGCATGAAGTTGTAATGATCTATTTTTATAAGATTTCGATATTTCTTTGTAAGATTTCATATTCAAATTAATAGCAGTTTTCCTTAATATTCATAGTAGGTTATTAAAACATATGTACAATAGTCAGATATGTACAATAGTCAGGTGCGCAAATTTTTACAGAATTATTTTTTCAAATAGACACAGGAGGGAAATTGTGTATCGGATAAGGCAAAGCCCATTGGTAAAAAAAATAGGTTTTAACAGGATTGTCCTGTTCCTGGTCTTGTTAGCCATGTACTGTTTTTTCGCTGTATTCGCTAAAAATTTCGTAAGCTACAACAGGTTGTTAAGCGCAATGAATTATGCGTATTTTCTTGGGTTTTTATCGTTGGGCGTTACGTTTGTTATTGCTACCGGCGGTATTGATTTTTCCATTGGACCTGTTATGTTTTGTGCGGCTATTATGTCCGGTTATCTTTTAACACATTATCACTGGCCGCTCTGGCTTTGTTTAATTTCAAGCGTCGTGATTGGAATGCTGTATGGCACATTAAATGGGTATCTTGTAGCATATAAAAGTGTTCCTTCCTTCATCACATCGATGGCTATAATGCAAATCAGTAAAGGTGTTGCTTCTGTGTTTACAAAGGCCCAGTCAGTCAGTTGGCCGCAGTTGGTACAGGAAAATGGATGGTACAGGAACTTAATAAAAACAAGAGTCGGAAATACATATATTCCGGTTGGAATGATCATTTTACTTACTACTGCCATAATCTGCGCCATTGTTCTGAACAAAACAAAAATGGGAAGATATTTACTCAGTTTGGGCAGCAATAAGGAAGCAGTATGGCTGTCAGGTGTTAATGTAAAAAAATGGGAAATGATCGCTTATATTATTTGCGGCACATTGGCAGGAATTGCGGCAATATTTTTCGTAGCTGCATATACAACTGTTCAGCCTGGTTATGGTGACCAATACAATAACGAAGCAATTGCCGGCTGTGTTATGGGGGGAACCTCAATGGGCGGTGGTCTTGCTTCAATTGGCGGTACATTCATTGGTGTTATGATCATTTCAATTCTACAGGAAGGGATTCTCGCGATAGGCCTTAATAAAAACTATCAGCTTGTCATTACAGGTATTATAGTAATCGTCGCAGTATATCTGGATGTAATATCCAGACAAAAGAGAAACTGATGTTTGTTTTGTCATCGTATTTAGCAGTAAAGGGGTAAATGGTGAGATATGGGCGAGATTATATTGACAATGAAAGGGATTGATAAGACATTTCCGGGTGTTCACGCACTCGATAATGTCGATTTTGAACTATGCAGAGGAGAAGTACATGCATTAATGGGTGAGAATGGTGCCGGAAAATCCACATTAATGAAGGTACTGACTGGAATATATAAAAAAGACAAAGGCACTATTATCTATGACGGAAAGACAGTCGAATTTACAAATCCCCGTGAGGCTCAGCAGGCTGGTATAGTAATTGTTCATCAGGAATTGAACATGCTTGGGCATCTGACAGTTGCTCAGAATATTTTTATTGGCCGTGAGTTTATGAAAGGCATAAGGATTGATGATGAACGGATGAATGTTGAAGCCGCCAGGTTATTTAAGCGCCTTAACATCAATATTGATCCGACGGAGAAAATGAGTAATCTTACCGTTGGTAAGCAGCAGATGTGTGAAATTGCAAAGGCAATATCGCATGAAGCAAAGATCATAGTATTTGATGAGCCCACAGCAGCGTTAACAGAGTCAGAGGTAAATGAATTATTCGAGATAATAAGGGACTTGAAGAAAAAAGATATTGGCATTATCTATATTACGCATAGAATGGACGAGATTAAGCTTATTACGGATCGTGTAAGTGTAATGCGTGACGGCGCATATGTAGGAACATTAATTTCAAAGGATTCAACTAAGAACGATATCGTTAACATGATGGTTGGGCGTGTTATTTATGAAGAGCCCAAAACGGAGAGCAAGGTTGCAGAAGATGCACCGGTAGTGCTGAAGGTCGAAGGTCTTAATGCGGGAAAACTTGTACGGGATGTAAGTTTCGAATTGCATAAAGGTGAAATACTTGGGTTTTCAGGACTCATGGGCGCAGGAAGAACAGAGACCGCAAAAGCTATTATTGGGGCAGATCCAAAAGAGAGCGGAGATATTTATGTCAATGGAAAGAAAGTTGAAATAAATACTCCTGAAGATGCAGTTAAATGTGGCATCGGGTACCTTTCAGAAGACAGAAAGCGTTATGGTTTAATGTTACAGCGCAATGTCGCGGAAAATTCGACAATAACTTTTCTTGAAAATTTTATGAAGGGTATTTTTATCGACAATAAAAAGGAAAACAATGAAACAGAAAAATATATTGAATCCCTGGCAATTAAAACCCCTGGGATTGATCAGCTGATAATCAATCTTTCAGGCGGAAATCAGCAAAAAGTTATTTTAACAAAATGGCTTGTGAGAAATTGCGACATATTGATATTTGATGAGCCAACCAGAGGAATTGACGTGGGCGCCAAAAGCGATATTTATAAATTAATGAATGAGCTTGTAAAAGAAGGAAAATCAATAATTATGATTTCATCGGAATTACCTGAGATTCTTAGGATGAGTGACCGGATTATTGTTATGTGTGAGGGACGTAAGAGTGGAGAACTCAGAATTGAAGAGGCATCTCAGGAGAAGATCATGCATTTGGCAACACTGAGGAATTAGGAGGAGAAATATATGTCGAGACAAATTCAGAATATACCGGCCTCATCAAATAAATCAATTGTTCAGCGGCTTGGAGGACAGAATGTTGTAGTGTTTTTGATTGTCGTTGCGTTGTTCGGTTTTTTCTGTATTGTCAGTCCGAATTTCAGAAGATATTCTACAATACTAAGCATTTTGGATTATTCCTATTATATTACATTGATTGCTATTGGTGTTACATTCCCATTGATCACCGGAGGAGTGGATCTGTCGATAGGTACCGGGCTGATTTGTTATTCATTGATTGGTGGTTACCTGGTTGTATATCAGGGATGGCCGGTGTGGATAGGAATGATAGTTTGTGTATTATGCGGCGCGATAATAGGATTTATAAATGGTTTTCTCGTTGGAACAATGAATCTGCCGCCATTTCTGGCAACATTATGTACTATGATGATGACCAGGGGACTTGGCTCAATATGCAGCACGGGACTTGGGATACCATGGCCTACGGCAGGTACTGAAGGAGGATGGTTTAGAACCATTTTCAAATTGAATATCGGGGATATGAAGCTGCCGTTAGGGTTCTTGTGGATTTTACTGCTGACAGCATTAATGTCGTTTGTTTTAAATCATACAAAAGTCGGAAGATACATTATTGCAATTGGCTCTAATAAAGAAGCAACCAGATTATCCGGAATTAATACAAAATATATCTACATTGCCGCATATGTAATTTCCGGTACTTTTGCGGGGCTTGCGTCTATTGCGTATTCGGCGATATTTGCAAGTGTATATCCGGGAACAGGTGCGGGATTTGAACTTGAGGGAATCGGCGGCGCTATTATCGGCGGCGTTTCGATGACCGGTGGTGTGGGCAGTATAACAGGCACTCTTTTAGGTGTGTTTGTAATATGCATATTGAAAACAGGACTTCCTTTCATTGGTTTGCAGGCAAACTGGCAGCAAATTATTACAGGTATTGTACTGATTACGGCGGTACTGATTGACTTGAGCAGAAATGTGAAAGGCACTAAATCGATAACTACTGCTTTTAAAAAGCGGTAATTATTAATATTTTTATTACTATTTTGTAAGGAGGATGGAGAATGAGCAAAAAACTGTTACCAATCATTTTTTGCATCGTACTGATTGCATCATTGTTGGCAGGCTGTGGAGGAGCCCCCAGTGGACCAGNAGCATCGGGAGACACCGGTAAACAAGCGGAGTCAACACCTGATAGCAAACCGGCTGATACTGAAACGTTGAATTTCGCAATTATCGTAAAAAGCTACCAGTCAACTTATTGGCTCGCTGCTGTTAAGGGAGCAACGGATCAAATGAATGCAAGGGGCGTTAATGCTACATTTAACGGCCCGAACTCCGAATCTGACATCGCTGATCAGGTTCAAATGTTTAATGACGCCATAAACAGTAAACCCGACGGAATTGGTATTGCGGCATGTGATGCTTCTGCTATGCTTGATTCACTGCAGGCAGCTAAAGATGCCGGCATTCCTGTTATCTGCTTTGACTCCGGTATTCCGGATGCACCTCCCGGATCTGTTCTTGCAACAGCTTCGACAGATAACTATAAAGCAGGTGTTACAGCAGCTCAAGGTATTTGGGGGGCTCTTGAGAGCAGGGTAAAAGGAGCAACCGGTAAAGTAAGAATTGGTGTTGTTAATCAGGATGCTACATCCGAATCAATTACAAGCCGTGGTCTTGGGTTTATCGATGAAATCACCACGCTTTGCAAAGGTGCAGGAAAGTCAGTGGCAGTTGTAGGAAATGATTACTATGTAGGCAAAGTCAAGGAAAAAGGTGATGAAGCCTCTGCCGACATTATTATCGAAGTTCGTGTTCCTGCCCAGACAACAACAGAGCTTTGCGCAACGGAAGCAAGCGCAATTTTGAACCAATCCGATACTATCGGTATCTTCGGTTCCAACCAGGTTGCTGCAGAAGGTATCCTCACTGCAAATCAAAACCTGGGTGTATTGGGAAGCGCAGATGACAAAATTATCGCTGTTGGATTTGATGCAGGTTCCATTATCAAGGCGGCAATTAAAGATGGTACTTTGTACGGTGCTGTTACACAGTCTCCTCTGAAGATGGGACAGGTTACCATTGATTTGCTGATAGCCGCGGCTAAGGGCGAACCCGTATCCGATGTGGACACAGGCGGGGCATGGTATAATAAAGACAATATGGAAGATCCCAGTATTGCTCCTAACCTTTATGACTAATTATTTAGTAGCTAAAGGGCCGGAATAGATCATCTGTTTCGGCTCTTTAACCTTCTTTAAATAGTATCATTTAATGGGGGGGTGGGATACATAATGAACAATGTGAAAGAACCGGATAATTCAAAAACATCAAGGAAAAGTATAAAAGTTAGGAATAAGGCAAGGCCTAAAAAATCTGGCTCGGATACTTTTGTTGAAACTTTAAACAATAAAAAATCATTCATCTATAAAGCGAGAAAATTACTTTTTAATAGTATTGCGAAAAAGATAGCGCTTATTTTCTCGATTTCTATTATTATTTTTGGTTTTTTAATTGTATTCATTCTGTTAAAATCGATTCATTTTAATAACGAATATAATAATCTTGTCGATAACATTTTTCATATAAATGAAATTAGAGTAAATATTATATCTCAGCCAAATAAGATACTGAATTCCTGCCTGGTAGGGGATGACCTTAAAACGGGCTCACATATGGAAAGCGCAAAAGGGATATTAACCTTTCTTGATAAACTGAAGGCAGAGATTGAAACAGATCAAAAATACTATGGGAATCTGGGGGCTATAAATACTGTTAGAACTCCAACGGAGAAGTATATAGCCTATATAGAAGAAATATATAATAGAAGTGTTGATGGTAAGTTTCCGGCTGTGAATGCTGAAATCCAGGAAATAGTCAGGTATATGGGTGATGAAGGAGGAAAGATATCAAACGGTCTTTCAAGCCTTCTTACGTTGGAATTGGCAAGAAGTGCAGATTTACAGCAGGAAATTGAGAAGAATTTCAAAGAGCTGATAATAATATGTAGTATAATATTTGTGCTGGCTGTTATTGTCAGTATATTTTTATTCATAATAATTATAAAACGTATAACTACTTCCATTAAAGAACTAAGGAATGAACTAATATATATATCCGAGGGTGATTTATCCCGTAAAGAAGTAAATATAAGATCAAATGATGAAGTTGAACAGTTGGCGTATAATTTTAATATTATGAGTGACAATCTTAAAAAAGTCATAACAAACGTTAGAAAAGCGGCTATTGAAATAAAGGATGCGGTTGCGGTCGTAACAAGAAGCACTTTCGAAAATGAAAAAGGAAGCGAAAATATTTCGTTTGCACTCGATAATATGGCGCAGAGTATGGATAATCAGCGAGCTGAAACGAATAATGCAATTGTTATAATGAATGATATAAAGAAAATCACGCAGGATGTAAATATAAAAGTGTCGGATATATCATTAAGTGCGGCTAACGCATTGGAAAAGACTGAAGTTGGGAATGTTAAGCTTTCCGAGTACATGGTTCAATTAAGAGATGTCAATATGGCTACGGAAGAGGTTGTTCAAGTTTTAGAGGTGCTTGTTAAACAAGCACAGGAAATGAATAATATTCTGGACCTGATCAGGGGTATTTCAGATCAAACCAATTTGCTGTCGTTAAATGCTTCCATTGAAGCAGCGCGTGCAGGCAATGCCGGAAGAGGGTTTTCAGTAGTTGCAGATGAAATCCGAAAATTGTCTGATACATCAAAAGAGCTTGTTGAACAGATTGCAAATATAATTGATGCTATACAATTGTCAATGAATAACATGACACGGAAATTGGCAGATAACCGTGAGGAACTGGAAAAGAGTAATGATATGGCTAAGGTAGTAATGGGCAGCTTTAATGATATAAAGGACGCTAATGAAGTAGAATGTGCAATGGTTTCGGAGATAAAGAAAATGATGGAGGAACTTTTCGCAGGTGTTGTGAATATCGCTGAAAGCATGGAAAGAATTGAGAATGCTACAAATGAAAATACAATAGCATCGCAGGATATCTCGGCAACTGTTCAGGAAGAAACAGCCAATTTGCAGGAAGTGTCAAGCAGAATGGAAATGTTGGAGGAATTAACTAAGAATCTTGAGGATTTGGTGCTGAAATTCAAATTATAACAGGAAACGGATTCACCTAACTAAAGATATTATTTTAAAAGTAAATAAAGCGTATTAAGAAGAGCCCGGCATTGGGCTCTTCTTAATGCTGAAAGAAGTTACCAATTAATTATCCCATTTTTTTGACATATCTATATGCAATTCCAAAGATTGTGCTAATGCATACGCCTGGCCATATTTGACAGATATAACAAATGTACCGTTAACAAGCAACAGATTCAAGGTTACCGATAACATGATTCCTTTTTATCAAATGGTAATACGCTGGTTTATTGAATATTCCGGTTCACCGTAAAAATGTGTCTACTTACACAAATTTCCGGCAATATGTGCTTAAGTGTATGGAATACGGTTCAAATGTTTATTTTACATGGATTTATAAACCAAACTACATGATAAAGGAAACAGAATACGATTACCTGAACTCTGTTCTTTACAGTCAATGGATTGACGTGGCGCAGCAAATGTATCATGATGTAAATAAGTTATTGACAAAAGTAAGGAACCGGCAAATCGTCTCTCACCGGATGCTGGAAGACGGAGTATACCGTACGGACTATGAAAACGGTGTTTATGTAATTGTTAACTATAATACCGTGCCGGTGCTGATTAATGGCAACGCGATTGATGCCGAAGGTTTTTCATAGGGGGTGAGTAAAATTGAAAGTGATATGGAAAACCGAAAAGAAAAAGAGGACATATGCGCAGCAGAAGGCAATGTGGGGATTCATTTATGTTTGCCCTGGCTGACTGGCGGACGGGAATTGTCGGGTGATACGAAAACAAAAACAGGGAGGTATTTTATGTTTGGAAATAAAAATAAATTAGCGTTCGCAGCCATGATCGCCGCACTGGCATTAATAACTATCGCTGCTGTTCTGAAGGCGGCAAACGGCTCAGGGAAGAGAGAAGCGGAAAGAAATGAAGATTCGTTCGCGGAAAATCGCGAACAGTCAGATACGGATAATATAAATGATGATCACGCAGGTCAGGGCACTGAAAAGGACGAATCGGATAAAAACGTAAAGTTAAATGAAATACAAACTGAGCCGTCGGTTGAAACGGATATTCCATCTATTTCGGAAATATACAAAGATTATTTTCCTATTGGTGCCGCAATTGAACCCGGCCATACAACCGGTCTGACGAGTGAGCTGCTGAAAATACATGTAAACATGCTGGTTGCCGAAAACGCGATGAAACCTGATGCTATACAGCCGAGAGAGGGTATTTTTCAATGGACGAAAGCCGATAGAATTGTAAAATTCGCAAAAGAGAATGGAATGGAGGTACGCTTCCATACGCTTGTATGGCACAATCAAACTCCAGGTTGGTTTTTTATCGATGCTGACGGCAATCCGATGGCGGAGGAAACCGACCCGGAAAAACGCGAAGCTAACAAAAAGCTTCTGCTTGAGCGGCTTGAAACTCACATTCGCACAATTGTGGGGCGGTACAAAGACGACATACGATCATGGGATGTTGTAAATGAAGTAATCGAACCGTCGGATCCGGACGGAATGCGAAATAGCCTTTGGTACCGGATTACCGGAACGGAATATATAGAAACGGCTTTTCGCGCCGCTCGTGATGCCGGCGGACCGGATCTAAAACTATACATTAATGATTATGGGACTGATGATCCCGTAAAAAGAGACCGGTTGTATGAACTGGTTAAGGAAATGCTTGATAACGGAGTGCCCATTGACGGCGTTGGGCATCAAACCCATATAAATATCCATTGGCCTCCTGTTGAACAAATAATTAAATCGATGGAAAAGTTCGCCGAATTAGGATTGGACAATATTATTACCGAACTGGATATGAGTATCTACGCCTGGAACGACCGCAGCGATTACGGCGATGACATTCCGGATCATGTTATGGAAAAACAGGCTCAACGTTACAATGAGTTGTTCGAAGCATTAAGAAACAACAAAGAAACAGTAAGCGCTGTATTGTTTTGGGGTATATCGGACAGGCACACCTGGCTGCATTCGTTTCCCGTGAGACGTACCGACGCACCGCTTCCGTTTGATAAGAATATGCACGCAAAGCCGGCATATTGGGGAATTGTTGATCCTTCTCGATTGGAAGGGGTTTATAGGCGTCACTAAAGAAATCG
>JGI24712J26585_10004451_pt1 | contig 10670 bp, 9 predicted proteins | sample BioPla3DNA2_FD_26585 | JGI IMG/M metagenome (IMG submission 26585)
GTGATAATTTTCACGGCAGGTACGAATATATTTCAGTGAATTCCATGAGAAAAGCAGTAGAAGTTATTGTAAAAATTGCTGAAGTACTCTAACTGCCCCTTGAGTTTCTACAAATTTTGTGATAATATATGACCAATTATTAAGATATATGTGATGACAGAGTCAAGTAGCATTTCATGGTTACAAATTCAGAGAGCAGATCGGTTGGTGAAAGGTTTGCAGNACATGAATATGTGAAATACACCTCTTGAGCATTAGGATAAAATCCTAACGGCTTCTCACCGTTATATGAGGCTAAAGGTATACAANATCATTGTATACGAACTAAGGTGGTACCACGGGTTCTCTCGTCCTTACATGATAAGGCGAGAGTTTTTTTATGAAAATTATTAAGTAAAGGAGATTTTCTATGCGAAATGTATATGATATTTTAAAAGAAAGAGGCTTTACTGAACAAACAACCCATGAAGAAGAAATAAGAGAATTGCTTGGGAAAGAATCTGTTACTTTCTATATTGGTTTTGATCCTACTGCTGACAGCCTTCATGTAGGTCATTTTGTTACAATCATGGCTATGGCTCATATGCAAAAGGCTGGCCACAGACCAATTGCACTTATAGGCGGCGGAACAGCAATGGTTGGAGATCCAACGGGTAAAACCGATATGCGTAAAATGATGACCGAAGAAACCATCGCTCATAATGCAGAATGTTTCAAAAAGCAGCTTTCCAGATTTATAGAATTCGGTGAAGACAAAGCAATTATGGTCAATAACGCAGATTGGCTGCTCAATCTAAACTATATCTCCTTTTTAAGAGAAATAGGTGTTCATTTTTCTGTAAATAGAATGCTCACCTATGAAAGTTATAAAACAAGAATGGAAAAAGGACTTTCTTTCTTAGAATTTAATTATACGCTTATGCAATCCTATGACTTCTTAGAATTATACAGAAAGTATAATTGTAAGCTGCAACTAGGAGGCAATGACCAATGGTCTAATATTCTGGGAGGTGTGGAACTCATCCGCAGAATTGGTCATGATGATGCTTACGGTATGACCTTCAGCCTTCTTACAACCAGCGAAGGTAAAAAAATGGGCAAAACTGAAAAAGGAGCTATTTGGCTTGATCCTGAAAAAACTTCTCCTTATGACTTCTATCAATATTGGAGAAATGTCGCAGATGCAGATGTGAAGAAATGTCTCTCCCTGCTTACCTTCCTTCCTATGGAAGAAGTCAATCGATTAAGTGCTCTTGAGGGAGCAGAAATCAATAAAGCAAAAGAAGTCCTAGCCTTTGAAGTTACTAAAATTGTCCACGGGGAAGAAGAAGCGAAAAAAGCAGAAACAGCTGCTAAAGCTCTATTTGCTGGCGGTGCCCAGGGCGGCTCAATTCCTACCACAGAAATTTCTAAGGAAGAATTAAAAGAAGGAATGGATATCATCACATTGCTTCAAAAAACAGGCCTTACCCCTTCCCGTTCAGAAGGACGTCGTTTGATTCAGCAAGGAGGTATTAAAGTCCAGGATCAAAAGATCACAGATATTGATTACTTAGTAACAGAGAACGATTTTTCAGATAATACTGTAATGATTCAAAAAGGTAAAAAAGTATTCCATCGTGTTCAATTAATCTAAAAAGCCTTGGGAACTATAGTTCCCAAGGCTTTTATGCATTGGATTTACTATCCATATAACGAACAAGCAATAATTTTAATAATGCTGCAGCCGGTACAGCCAATAACATTCCAAGTATTCCAAACAAGGACCCTCCCACAGCAAGGGCTACCACTATAGCAACTGGATGAACATCCACACTTTCTCCTACAATTTTGGGGGCAATGATTGCCCCGTCTATTTGTTGAAGAATTAATAGGGTAATAACTGCGTATAAAGCCTTCATCGGATTATCACTTATTAAGCCCATGAGGGCTGCAGGAATCATTCCAATGATGGGGCCAAAATAAGGAATTATATTGGCAATACCTGCGATAATGCCAATGATAATTGGAAAGTCAATTCCAATGATCGCAACGCTTATTCCTATCAATATGCCCATAATAAGTGAATCCGTTAATTGCCCTCTTATGTATCCCGATAAGACATGGTCAACATCTCTCCAAAGTTGTTCTCCACTTTTAAGAATTCTATTGGGTAAAATGATTTTAAATAATCTATTGGTTAAACTGATGAAGCCGGCTTTGTCTTTTAATAAATAAAATGCTATAACCATTGCCATTGTAAAGTTAACAACTTGGTTGCCGGCCTTTGTTATGCTTTCAATAACCTTTGCAGTAATACTTTGCACGAGGCTACCTAACTTACCTGAAAGCTCTTGTATTGCCTCCTCAGCTTCTTGTAAGAATCCTATACTGTCCAATTTTTGCTGAATATTATATACCATATTATTAAATGACAGTGTATATGCTCTAATACTATCCACTAAGTTATCGACATTCTTAAAACTTTTATTATTTCCTATACTGGATGAAAATAAAAGTCCCACCAAAAGGATTACTGAAATAACTGTAATATAAGTAAGAAGGGTTGAAATGGTTCTTGTATTTTCTTTTTTATTCAACTCATTTTTATCACTTTTTTTAGAATGCTTTTTCTTTTGACTGTATTTTAAGTATAAGGGTTCTACAAGATTTTTTTGATAAAGCTCTACAAGAGGATCCAATAAATACGCAATAACTACTCCTACAAAAAACGGTGATAGCAGAGAAAATATTTTTGAAATAAACAAACCCAAACTTACAGATATCGGAACGATATTTTGAATAATAAGTGCTATGCCAAATATGACAAGCAATGTGAAGATAACATGAAAAGATATTTTTAAATATTGTTTATCCCACGGCAATTTCATGATTATTTTTACCACATCTTTCTCTATGATTTAAATTCCTCAAATTTAAATTAATTTTATGATTATTATACACATTTAGATGTCGCAGGACAATACAAATATTGGTACTTATTTTATCTCTTTAAGTACAGCTAATAAAAATTCCCACGTTCTTTTAGCAGAAGAAATACTTAATCTTTCATCAGGCGTATGAACATCATACATATCCGGTCCAAAAGAAATCATATCGATTCCTTCTATTTTTTCTGCAAAAAATCCGCATTCCACTCCGGCATGGATTGCATTGATTCTAGACTTTTTGCCATACATTTCTTCATAAACCTTTTCGAAAAGGTTGCGTATTTTTGAATGGGTAGTATATTGCCATGCAGGATATTCTCCTCGGGTAAAGAATTCAGCCCCCACTACATCAGCCAATCTTTTAATTTGATTGATAATCGCATATTTACGAGTTTTAACTGAGCTTCTTACTGCACTAATAAATTGTATTTTATCTTTATCGGTTATTACAACGCCTAGATTCGTTGAGCTCTCCACCAATCCCTGCATATCCATACTCATGGATTGAATACCATTAGGGATAAGGGTAAGTACATCAATTACTTTCTTTTTAGTTTCTTCTGATAAAATTTCGTCAGTTGATTCCCTTACAAGCTCAAGTTTAACAGTAACGTCTCCATCAGAAGTGCTATATTCGTTTTTGAAGATTTCGTTCCATTCATCTATGATCTCAGTCAATTTACTTACATCGTTATCATTAACTTGTACAACCGCATCCATCTCTCTTGGAATAGCATTATCTTTAAGTCCTCCATTGACGGATATCAAATTAAAGGATATTTTCTCTTGAAGATCAAAAAGGATTCTTCCCATCATTTTATTGGCATTGCCTCTTCCTTTATCAATTTCCTGACCGGAATGGCCACCTTTTAAGTTTCTAATCTGAATAGAATACACTGCCCCTTCTTTTTTTCCTGATACCCATTCAGGCTTTAATATTAAATGAGCTCTTGCTCCTCCTGCACAACTTACCAGAAATTCTCCTTCTTCTTCTGAATCCATGTTAATTAATATTTTTCCCGCTAATTTGGAGGCATCCAGTTCGGCAGCACCTTCCATCCCTGTCTCTTCATTGGTAGTAATTACAACTTCCAATGGAGGATGGGGAATATCTTCTGAAGACAGTAAAGCGAGGCAATATGCGATAGCAATTCCATTGTCCGCACCTAAAGTTGTTCCTTCTGCTTCAACAAAATCTCCATTTACTTTTAAATGAATAGGGTCTTTTAAAAAATCATGCTTTGTATCTTTATTCTTTTCACAAACCATATCCATATGACCTTGTAAGATAACAGCCGGTGCATCCTCATATCCTGAGGTTCCAGGCTTTTTAATGATAACATTCAGAGCATTATCTTGAATAACATCTAAATGATGTTTATTTGCAAAATCCACCAAGTAATCGCTAATTTGCTTTTCATTTCCCGACCCTCTAGGAATTCGGCTGATTTCTTCAAAATACTGCCATACACTTTTGGGTTCCAATCCTTCTAAAATCATGTTCATATCCATTTCCTTTCTATTTAATCATTATAAAAACCAAGTCATATATCTATTTTTGACTTGGTCTTATTTAAATATAACATATTTATTTAATTTTTAAAACTATGAATCGGTGCAGGAATACGTCCTCCTCGATGAATAAAATCTTTGCAGCTAAAATTGTTTACCGGCATAATAGGTGCATAGCCTAGAAGTCCTCCAAATTCAACGATATCTCCGACTCCTTTACCGATTACCGGAATAATACGAACCGCTGTCGTTTTGCCATTGATCATTCCTATAGCCATTTCATCTGCAATAATTCCTGAAATGGTTTCTTCAGAAGTATCCCCAGGAATTGCAATCATGTCAAGACCAACTGAGCATACGCAAGTCATAGCTTCTAATTTCTCCAAGGTTAATGCTCCTGCTTCTACCGCTCGAATCATCCCCTGATCCTCGCTGACAGGAATAAATGCACCACTAAGACCACCAACATAGGATGAAGCCATTACCCCACCCTTTTTTACATTGTCATTTAACAGTGCCAAAGCAGCTGTTGTTCCCGGAGCCCCTGCATTCTCTAGTCCCATTTCTTCCAGTATTTCTGCAATACTGTCTCCAATAGCCGGAGTTGGGGCAAGGGATAAATCAATGATACCAAAGGGAACATTCAGGCGTTTAGCTGCCTCCTGGGCAACCAATTGACCTACCCTTGTAATTTTAAAAGCTGTCTTTTTAACCATTTCACAAAGGGTTTCAAAATCTTTTCCTTTAACCGACTCCAGAGCTTTTTTAACAACTCCAGGTCCACTGACACCTACATTTACAACACAATCTCTTTCTCCTACTCCATGAAAAGCTCCTGCCATAAAAGGATTGTCTTCCGGTGCGTTACAAAACACAACAAGTTTTGCGCATCCTATAGAGTCTTTTTCCTTGGTATTTTGAGCTGTCTGTTTTATGATTCTTCCCATATTTTTAACAGCATCCATATTAATTCCTGATCGTGTAGTGGCCAGATTCACCGAAGAACAAACTCTTTCTGTTTCAGCCAATGCCTGTGGAATTGAGTTCATAAGAATCTCATCGGAGGGATTTGATCCTTTTTGAACCAAAGCAGAAAAACCACCTATAAAATTCACTCCCACTTGTTTTGCCGCCCGATCCAAGGCATGGGCAACGGATACATAGGAGTCTGTTTGACATCCTGCTGCTGCTATAGAAATCGGTGTAACGGAAATTCTTTTATTCACAATGGGAATTCCAAATTCTTTTTCTATTTCTTCTCCTGTCTTTACCAAGTTCTCCGCAGTTTTTGTAATTTTATCGTATATCTTTTGATTAAAACGATTAATATCACTATCGGCACAATCCTGTAAGCTAATTCCAAGCGTAATAGTTCGTACATCCAGCTTGGCTTCTTCAATCATTTTATTTGTTTCTTGTACTTCCAAGCGTGTAATCACTGCTTTTCCTCCTTTGAATTAAGGAATTAAATTCGATGCATGCTGTTAAAAATTTCTTCTCTCTGAAGTTTAATGACAACACCTATTTCATTACCTAAAATTTTTAAGTCCTCTTCGTTCTTTTCAAATGACTCGGTGGAATTCGATAAATCAACGATCATCATCATATTAAAAAATCCTTGAACAATGGTTTGGGATATATCCAAAATATTAATTTGCCTTTCTGAAAGCAATGTGCAAACCTTTGCAATGATGCCAACACGGTCTTTTCCTACAACGGTAATGATACCTCTCATTTCCATACCCCCATTCTATTTCAAAATCAGTTTAACATATTCTACTTAGTGTAATCAACCGTTCTTAATTTTCTTTTCTTTAATATTGCAAAATACATTTTAGTTTCATGAATAACGACTCCGCTTAATCCAATCAACCCAATTAAATTCGGTATTGCCATTAATCCATTCACTATATCCGCTAAAGTCCAAATCATATCTAATTTTAAGAATGCTCCAATGCCTACGAGAACAATATATATAAATCTGTAGGGTTTTATGCCATTTATGCCGAATAAATACTCAACACATCTTTCCCCATAATAATTCCATCCCAAGATGGTAGTAAAGGCAAAGAATATTAAACCTATGGTTACAATGTATTGTCCCACGCCAGCTATAGGCAGACCTACACGAAATGCTTGGTTGGTCATTGCAGCTCCTTCAAGTTCCGAACTCCACGCCCCTGTTACAACCAATACAAGACCTGTCATCGTACATACGATAATGGTATCTATAAATGTACCTGTCATAGAAATAAGTCCTTGTCTTACACAGGATTTTGTTTTTGCAGCGGCTGCTGCTATAGGTGCGCTTCCTAAACCTGATTCGTTAGAAAAAACCCCACGGGCAATTCCGTTTTTAATTGCCATCATTACAGTTGAACCTAGAAAACCTCCTACTGCCGCTGTTGTTGTAAATGCACTTTTGATAATAAGCGCTACCGCCTGTGGAATGGCAGAAGCATTAAAGATTAAAATAATTATTCCGCCAACAATATAAAATATAGCCATAAAAGGAACAATCAATTCTGATGCTTTTGATATCGTTTTGATGCCTCCGAGGGTTACCATTGCCACCAAAACCGTTAGTATAATGGCTGTAATCCAAATAGGTATATTAAGGCTATCTTTAGCTGCGGTGCTAATAGATTGTACTTGTGCAAAGGTACCTATACCTAAACAAGCCACAATAATCCCGAACAGTGCAAAAAGCTTCGCAAGCCATTTGTTGCCTAATCCTTTTTCAATATAGTACATAGGTCCTCCGGACATCTGTCCGTTTTCGTCTACCACACGGTATTTAACTGCTAAAAGACCTTCGGCATATTTGGTTGCCATTCCAAAAAATGCTGCGACCCACATCCAGAACAAAGCGCCAGGGCCTCCTGTTTTGATTGCTGTAGCAACCCCTACAATATTTCCTGTTCCAATGGTAGCGGACAATGCGGTACATAAAGCTGCAAAACTGGATACATCCCCTTCCCCAGAATCATCATCTTCATCCTTAGTAAATAAATATTTTAATGCTAATGGCAACTTTGTTATTTGCAATAATCCTAATTGAATTGTTAAAAATAATCCTGTTCCCACCAATAGGATCAAAAGCGGCGGTCCCCATACCCATCCATTTAATGTGTTTAGAAAATTCATCATGTTACTTCCTCCCTGTCATTTAAATTAGTGATAAAATGTTAGGAAAAGATTTTTAAATGAACTCGTTAATATGCAATAAAAAAAGACCAAAAAAATATTGGCCTCTGAAAAACGCAAAAATATACTATGCATCTTTGCATAATATATGTAAGCTCTGTCCTTTTACCTGAGAGTTTCACCGCAATCATTGATTACGGCTTACTCCTTCGGTGTTCATTTAATGAATCTCTCCAGAGGTTCGTCCAATTACAGTCATGGTACCTGAAAGATTTACTTCTTCGGTGGATGTTTCCATCTCTCTCCTGCAATCTTCATCCGAATTATTCAATTGATTTAATCATTTTATCATAATATATTTTAATGATCAATTATTTTTTAATCTTTTCTATTATTTTTTCTACCTGCTCTCTTAAAAGTATAATATCTTCTTCTATAAGTACCTCTTCTAGAAAATCTTCTATATTTCTTTTAGTGGATTCATATAAAGTATGGATCATCTTATACTCTCCACAAATACTCTCATTGGTCATCATCTTTTTAACCACTTCAACAATGTCGCAGGGCATAATCTTCCACATAGAAATGGAATGTCTCTTATTTTTAGGTCTATGATATCTATGTATGTAAAAATTATCAAAATCCTTTATATACTTAATACCCTTTTCTTTAATGAATATGACGATCCTGGTGCCTGTATATTCTAAAGTTTCGCTTCGATATTGTTTTACAAAGTGAATGTGAGAACGGCGTCTGTTTGATGACATAAGGCTTCATTCCTTGTCACATAATCTTTTTTCATAAATAGGAATATAGGTTAATATTCCGTTGATTCGTCTGCTTTCCATAAGGACAATAGAATCTACTTGTATCAGCTTATGGTCTATAATCATTTTTTTCCTAAGATCATCAAAAGAATCTTTGATTTGCACACGACGGGCCAAGGTAATATGGGGTTTTAAAGGTTTGTTCTCCCGTGGAATGCCTATCTTAAATAATTCTGATTGGACCGTATTGTATAACTGATTGAGTTCTGAAACCTCTCCTTTAAGTCCAATCCAAATAAGATGTTCATTTTGTCTTTCAAAGGAACCTAGTTGACTCAGTTCAAGCTTAAATCCTTTGCTGCTTTCTGCTCCTTGATCCATAGCTTTTTGAATATTAATAATTTCTGATGGATTGACTTCACCAATAAATCTTAAAGTAAGATGAAAATTCTCTTTGAGAGAGAAATTTCCCTTATAACAGAATGAACGAATCTCATTTTGCACTTCCTGTAAATAAGATTTAATAGCTTCATTGAACGTGATAGCAATAAATATTCTCATTTTTCCTCCAATAGTTTTCTCTTGTTTTTTATTGTTTATTTTTTTATAAAATCATCAATATCACTATAATTTTTTATTGGTACAGAATTCATGTTTCTTAATATGTATTCATTGCCTTTTAAGGTTGAATAGTTATTAAATATACTGGAATATTTCATACATCCAATCTTTTTATTTTGTTTTCGAGCAAAATTTACCGTATGCATGGTTCCCCCAGTTTCTTCAGTTTCAATGACTATGATCCCTTTGCTTAATCCGCTTTGAAGTCTGTCCCTCTCAATGAAAGAATAATTTTTAGGTTTTTCAAAAGGAAAATACTCGCTGATGAGACAACCTCCTGCGGCAATAATTTCCTCAGCCAACTTTTTATTTTCATTGGGATAGATCATATTTAAACCATGGGCAAGAATAGCAGCCGTTTTTCCTTTATGCTTTAAACAGCCTATATGGGCCCCGGTATCACAGCCCAATGCCAGCCCACTAATCACCCCTATATTTTTTTGGGCCAAATATCCTCCAATCATTTTTGCAATTTCTTTTCCATAGGCTGTAGGCTCTCGAGTACCTATCACCCCAATACAATTTTCTTCCTTTTTAATAAACTCATATTTTCCTTTAATAAATAAAAGCAATGGCGGATCATCGATCGCTTTCAACGAAGAAGGGTATCTCGTATTCTGAAAATCCACGATATCAATACGGGCTTTCTCTGCCCAATCCAAAATTCGTTTGCTTTTTTCATAAAAATGATAAAGATCAGTAGAAGAAATTTTATAAAATTTATTACTAATGATTTCTTTTAAATGATGAATCGTCAAATCTTCTTCGCTATATTGACTTAAGAGTTTATACGCATTTCTTCTTCCAATTCCTGGCGTGAGCAATAGTGCTATTATATCTATAGTATTCACTATTACCACCTCCTTTTAATACAAAAAGAGACTATATCATATTTTAGCCTCTTTCCTAAAAATTTATTATATTGGTGTTAATGTATTACTAATTTCTTATTTAATTTAAGCATTGTTCCCATTAGCAGATGCTACTGTTACACGATTTCTTCCCTGACGTTTAGACATATACATAGCATCGTCGGCAGTTCTAAGAAGACTTTCTACATTATCTACTACTTCCGGGAAACCGCTCACTCCAAAACTCGCTGTAATCTTGGCACTTACATCTTCTTTGGTTAAAGTAAAATGTTCAATTTCTTTTCGCAGATCCTCTACAATCACTGCTGCTTCACCCAAAGTGACATTTGGAAAAATCATAACAAATTCTTCTCCACCATATCTAGCGACAATTCCATGGTATGCATCCACCTTTTTCTGCGCTAAATGAGCAATTGCCTTAAGCACTTCATCTCCAAAAAGATGTCCGTAAGTATCATTAAAAACTTTAAAATGATCAATATCGAATATACCGATAGAAATAGATTGATTATGTATTTTTGCACTCTCTATCAATTTGGGCATGATTTTTTGTAAATACATTCTATTGTACACATTTGTAAGACCATCTCTTTCAGCCATCTCTTCCATTTGCTCATACAGCTTTGCATTTTCTATGGCTACAGCTACCTGCATAGAGACTGCTTTAAATAGATCCGTATTACTTGTGGAAAAATAATTTTCTAAAGTATGTTCTGCTAAAATCAGTCCATAGGACTTATTTCCTTTGTACAAGGGAACTGCAACAAAGGAGCCAACATCTCTGCCCTCTAAAAAAGAATACTTTTTATNTCTGCAATTGT
>JGI24712J26585_10004462_pt1 | contig 10654 bp, 15 predicted proteins | sample BioPla3DNA2_FD_26585 | JGI IMG/M metagenome (IMG submission 26585)
TGACCATATGAATGCAGTAGCTGAATTATGTTATGAGTTAGCTAAGAATAAGTATTCATTATCAGAAAAGGATTCACAAAGAGCATTCTTTATGGGATATATTCATGATATAGGGTATAGATTCTGTGACAATAAAAATGAACATCCAGAGGTAGGATTTAGGATGATGNATTCAGATGAAATTGCACAAGCTATATTGTATCATGGAAAACCTAATTTATCAAGCAATAACGTATTCCTAGATATACTTAATGAAGCTGACTTAAGAGTTAATTCTAAAGGACAACGTGTTACAGTTAAAGAAAGACTAGATGACATTGCCAGTAGATACGGTGTCGCAAGTTCAACATATGCAGACATTACTAAATTAGCAATTAGTATGGGACTAATAACAAAAGATGAACTTATTCATTAGTTGGAGGTTATATATGTCTAATACAATAGTTGTATGTAAGAAATGTAGTAAACAATCCAGACCAGACGGAGGCGGAAGATCAGTTATAACGATACCTGTTGAACGTAATAGAGATGGCTATAATAACATCACTATTAATATGGACTTTAATCTTCCGTTAGGTGTGGTTAAAATATCAAAGGAGGACGGTAGATAATGAACGCATTAATAAGTAATGTCCTAGAACGAAGAGGTAAAATTATAGAGCCAGTAGTAAGCACTGTTAAATTCTGTAGTTATAAATTAAAACCTTCTCTTTCGACATTACCTATGGTTAAAAGTTATACTTCTGAAGAAATAAGAGCTATATGTGAAAGTTTAAACAGTGAGTTTATAAACAAGTATTGCTTAAGGATTGTGGGCGGAAAAATTATTAATAACTACTTATTTATTAGAGCAGATAGTTTTAGGTCACAGGGAAATACTAAATATGTACAGTTAGATTTAGATACATTTGAAACTGTTAACATATGGGAAGCTAATGAATTTCCAGAGACAATTGAGATTGGAGAGTATGATACCTAATATTATTAAGAGGGTTAGCATAATGTAGAAGTGTAATTATAGATTGGAGATTAAGTATGATATATTGGGATTGTGATGGAGTATTATTTAAATATGATTATAATATGTATAATCATATTGATGGACAACCAGACTGGAACGAGGAAGGTTCACATGTATTTTTAAAATGTAAACCTGACCCGTTTGCACAAGAGATTACAAAACGCATAAGTGCACAAATGCCAGACGACCAAGCTATACTTACTGCTGTAGATGGCCGACATGGTGTTAAAGCAAGGAATGAACAAATATTTGACAAAATGACAATCATAGCTAAAGGGTACCCATGGCTTAACTTATGTAACTTTATGGCATGTGAGTCTGAGAAAAGGAATGCTATTGGCAAGATAAAAGGAATGCGTTTAACTAAATCAGACATACTTATTGANGACTACAAAAAGAACTTATCTGCTTGGCGTAATGCTGGAGGCACTGCTGTAAAATATGTAAATGGTATTAATAGTATTGGTGATTGGCCTGGACCATATATTGATGCAACTTTTATGGCAGAAGAAGAGGCAGTAGAAATTTTAATGAAGATATGGTATGAGTCTTGTTAATTAATTACAAATAGAAAAGCGTAGAGTATTAAAGGAGAATAGTTATGTATGGCTTTGATGATTTTGAATTATATATTGATGAATACTCAATAGAAGATGTTAGGAAAGATTTAGGTAACGTAGTTAAATTTTTCCAATCACAAGAGTATCATGAGCATGCAATGAAACTGTTCTTAGTGGATTACCGTGAATTTCCAATGCAAGTAGCCATTGATTCAGATGCATTTTGTGTTGATGAGGACATGCCTTTATCTGACTTCCCAGAGTGGATAAAGGCTGAGTCACTAGGCTTAGTAAGAGGTAATTGGTGCACACAATGGGGTAGATGTGTATTTCCAGTAAAAGATGTTACAGGTGCTGTTATGGGATTTGTAGGATGGGACCCTCTTGATACACCTAAGTATCTTGACTCTAGAAATTATGGTTATAAAGCAAAGGCAACTACATTGTATGGAATGGAGAAACTTCCCGAGTACTATAGAAGTAAACAACCAGTATTTGTTGTAGAAGGACTTATGTGTTGCTTATACTTACGCTCTAAAGGATATCAAGCACTGGCATCATTAGGCTCCTGGCTAACACCATATGTTATTCAAATACTTAGGAGATTTGGAACTAGACTTATTATGATTCCAGACAATGATGAAACTGGCGATAAGTATGTTAAACAGATAAAGCGTGAAATACCATTCGCTATAGTTGCACAAGTATTACATGGTAATGATATTGATGGTTGTAGGAGAGAAGAGGAGCATAAATATGAGAATATGCTACTTAATGATTTAACATCTATTTGTAATCCATTTTCTAAATTGAGTATTATGATTAGACGTTAAAACAGAACAACACAAAAGTAAATTCTTAAATAAGTGTTGAGTAGTATTTACATTAATGATAAGAATTAATACTACTCAACATTACTGTAATAGGAGGATGAAATGGAAAATAAAGTATTAAGGGTTCTAGGATGTGGTTCAAGAGGATTTAAAGAATATGATTATGTATGTAACGAACAAGGCGTTATGGAACAAATGTTAACTTATCTTGATAAGAACATTTATACAAAACTTCTAAAATATGAGGATTATGATATTGAGATTGTAGAGGGACATGCTAGAGGTGCAGATGCATACTTTCAAGGATTTGCAAAAAGACATGACCTACCTCTTAGAAGTTTTCCAGCAGAATGGGATAGGTATGGCAAATCAGCTGGGTACAGAAGAAACGCTGAGATGATAACTTACATTAAACAGGCTGATGCTAGATTTGTAGTGTGCCTATGGGATGGTGTATCTAGGGGAACAAAGAACACTATTGACTTGTGTATAAGATATAATATTCCTGTATATATTTATATTTACACAGAACATAAATGGGCACATTATATAGACGGAGTAATGGAATATATAGAGTCTATGTAAATTGGGAGGATTAAGTATGAGAATATTATTAGTGGTTGATTTACAGAAAGAATTCTCAGATAACTGTAAATCTAAATATGATGAAATTATTGGATGGGTTACAAAGCATTCAAATGAATATGATAGTGTAGTAGCCACGAGATTTATGAATAAACCTAACAGTCCTTTCATAAGATATTTGGGATGGAATAAGATGCAATTCGTAAGAGACCTAGACTTTAAATATGATACTCTTATAGACAAGTGTTCTTATGGACTACAGGACTATTCGTGGATTCCGGAGAAATGTTCCATTAATATTGTTGGCATGGACACAGATGCGTGTGTGCTTAAAATTGCTATGGACCTATTCGATATGGGTAAAGACTTCAAAGTATTATCTAAACTATGTTGGTCATCTGGTGGAGAGTATGCTCACAATAACGCAGTAGAATTAATGAGAAGACAACTAGGCGATAGTATTCAATGATACTAATTTAGTATCTAATACGGAGGATTAAGTATGAAGTTGGGACCGGTGAGTCTGGGAGTAACGAAGCCATACTAAAGGAAGTAGAGACACTTTTAGGTAATGGCGGGAGTGATACAACGATTTACTGTATTACTAATAAAGATATTTATGATGGGTCTGTGGATGATAATTTGGTTACAGCATTCGAACACTACAGTGCCATAAACACAAAGGCAGAGGAAGAGTACTATGAAGGTAAATTATCTGTCGTAAATAAGGCGTCTTTCTTTCTATAGATAACATAATATTTATATGATTCCTATTAAGGAGTTAAACTAAAATTAGTACAAATAAGATTTGAAGGGTAAGGAGAATTCCTAATGATAGTAGATTTAATGCAAATAAAAACATTTAAAGATCTAGAATGGGTTTTTGAAGAGAATAAAAACAATGTAGCATTAGCCCAGTCACCATTTGAGGTTGGTAAATATCAGATATTTGTAACTTTTAAAGACGACAAAAGAATCTGTTTATATTATAATCCCAGGGATACAACCCACGGAGGAAAACTAGAAAACAGATTAGCATTTCATATATATGACGATAATGAATATGCCGGTCATATAGTAGGGCGTACCAAAGGGTTTCTCTTTAAAGGATATGCTTATTACGAAATGAAATATAAGGGTGAATTATATCTTTGCTACGAAGTTGGTAAAGGCAAACAAGGATTATTCCTATGTATATACAAAGAGGAAGAACTTATAGCTATTGTTGAAAAAGATCTAACTGTTAGTAATTATAAAGATACTTATTCTTTTTACATATTATCCTCTGAATATTTTGTGGTCACATCTTTATTCACATTATATTATGACTCCTTAATCTTTAATAACATGCTAGATAGAAGTGTCCATTCATCAAGCACAACAATAAAGTTTACGAGAAACAAAGAGCTGCTTTCAAAGCTTGATGCTTCTTTTATAGAAAAGGTCAAGGAGTTAGAAAACATTTAAGATGGGAGAATTAGAAGATGGCGGGTGCGGTGTTTTTACTAATCACTATAATCAGCTGGTCAACTTGGGGCCTTTTATATCATGCGGCTAAGAAACCCCAAGCATGGCATAAGCTTATAGCAAAGGTTGTACAACATGAAGTCCATGGAAATAGATTCAAACCAATTGTAGAATTTGAATANAGAGGTGAATTAGTTAGATGTCGCACTGACTATAATACAGATAAAAAAGGTATTGAGACTATGTCTATTGGCAGTTTAATTGACATTTCATATTGTAGTGATGTTATTGGAAGAAGAACAATTGATTTTGGAAATGTATTTTACTCTGGTATTGTACAAGTAGAAATACCCAGTATCAAAATGAAAAATGAAAAGTTTAGTCGTAGGGTTGATAAGGGCATTCTTGGCATATCAATTATACTAACGATATTTTCACTTATTTTAATTGCCATAGAAAATTTAAACTAAAGTGGACAATAGCACCTATAGCTTATCAAATTTTATTAAAACAATTGTTTGCGAACTTTGGAACACAGGAGTAATCGAATTTGAGTATCCAAAGAACCTAGGATGTACATAGGAAAGGGGATGCATGATATGCGTAAAGTTACAGTCATATCAGAAATTGTAGTGAATGATTACGAGAGCAATGATGATTTATCAAGAGAGTTATAGTATTTATTATTTAATGAAGATAATAACAGCATTGCTTATGTTTCAAATCAAGAAATTTATGATGGGGTATTAACAGATAATTTCAACCATATTATTCCACAGGTTTAGTTAGGAGGTTTACTGATATGAGTAAAGAAATAAATAAGACAAATGCACTTGGTATGCTTCTTAGTGCTGGAAATGAATGTGGAATATTATCACAAAAGAAGTCAGATAATATAGATTATGATATAGTTTACTATTGTATTCCTGAAGAAGAAAGGTGTAGTTATGGAACTAATAAGGAAGAACAATGTTTAACTTTTATGAAAAATAATCCGGACATATTTGGTGAACTAGACTTAAGTGAACACTTCGATTTTAGTACAGATGATTCAGTACTAGACTATATTGTATTTGTTATAACAATGAGATTAGGTTTAGAAAACATAGCATATAAAGGTGGATATATTCTAAATAAATTAATACCTAATACTCGCAAGACATATGATGTAGATTTTTCAATAGCACGTAAGGAGCTTTATGAAGATGTAAAAATAGCACTAGGCGAGATAGGGAATATTTTAATAAATAAAGGTATAATAGACAATTATAAAATAAAAGATGATATTTCTGAGACATCGTCAGGAGGAATTAAATTCATTAAAGATAATACAACTATTCTTGGAGCTGACGTTGGATTACATTCATTAGGATATGGTATAACATCTATAAGATTAGATTTCATAGATGTTAATAGATTCGCTGTGGAGCGTTCTTTATCTGATAAAATATCAGTAATATGTTCGCGTAAAAGATTTAGAAGAGTAAAGGACTTATATGATACTTATATGTTGATTAGCTTATACAATATAAATGGTAATATATTAACCGAGTGCTTATCACACAGAGATGTTAATTTCGAATTAATGCCTATCGATGAAACTGTAATCGTACAGTTAAAGAATGCTTACGATAAGCTGACTCTGGGTTCTCCTGAAAGAGATAGTTTGAAGCCTGATTTTAAAGAAGTTTATTTATTAGTAATAAACTTTATATCTGGTTGTAAAGAATGTGCTGACAGAGAATGGAGTTCAGAAAGGAAGGTGTGGAAGTGAGACTAGCTACATCACACTATGCACTTAATTGTAATGGAATGACTACACATCGTACTTCGCCTATAGTATATGCACCTAATAAATATTTAGATGGTATATACAATACTAAATATTTTTATGTATATTTAGGAGATATTGATTATAATAATTATGTCAGACAGTATACCGATGATTTACTAGTACCAACCGCTGAACGTGCATTAGTTGATTATATTAGATTTGAAAAGATACAGGATGAAGGAACTCTTCTATGGGCAATGCAAGATTACTTAGATAGTTCCAATTGTGATATAGACAAACTGTATGAGGTAGCAGACTTCTATAATGTACCAAGAGAGGAAATAGATTATTGGATTAATGAGGCTAAGACAGAGCCATACTATTCAATGGGTTAAATAAGGAGATTATATGTTAAAATACAGTAATTTAAAATTCAGTCAATCAAGAGATAGATTTATTTATACTGTTAGTCTATGCTTGAGTGGGAGTAAATTATCTACAGATGATGAACTATTCTTATCACAATTACACAAGCATGGTGTATTAGGCTCTAAATTATTTGACCTAATGAATTACTTTCTTTATGTTAGTGACCATGTAAGTAAATCTAATATAGAGCTACTATATGGAGAAGTTTATAACTATTGTCAGAATAATGATGAATACGAAACAGCTGTTATTATGGATGACATATTCTTTCATAATTATGATTTGAAATCAGCAGAAGTGTGTTCAGCAATAATAGGGTTTGTAACTATGTTAGATTGTTTTTATGGTGATGGTATTGTTGATTATATAGACCATAATAACAAAAAGGTTATTCATACAGAACTGTATCCTGGCTCAATCATGACTCCTATAGACTTAATGGCATATTGTATAATGAGAGCATATTACGATACACAAGTAAAATTAGGAACACCTAACGGAGTTAATATAACCGACCTTATCGAGTCAAAGTCTAACTACGCATTAGCTGGTATGGTATTAGGTAATAGTTGTGTTAATAGCCTACAAAGTGTTAAAGATAAGAACGAGATAATAAAGCATGCTTCTAATACTAGAAGTAATGTATACGTTATAAACTGTAGTGGCCATTATAGGGTTACACCACAATTATTTAAGATGTATCAATTTACTTCTTGTATTTGGGATAGGGAAGATTTTACAGGAACTAGTCAAGAAGCATTTGCAGCTAGGTTATTAATTGACTTCTGTAAATCTGATTTGCTAAGGAACAGGTCTGTACTACTACGTGAGAAAGGCGTTATTGTAAAACGGCGTAATGGGCAGCCCCTATTTGATAATGTAATGTATGTGTGTATGAGAGAAGACCACTACATTGAAAAAGATATACACAACATTATAATTGATATGGTCCTTAGTAAAGGTAATCAAGTTAGAGAACTAGTGTTAGATATCAAGAACACTCATTCTAGCAAACTGAACTTGTTATTTGGAATAGACATTCCTTGTGTTGCGCTATTACATGTAGTATTAGGAATTAATACTATTGATAAGTATGCATTTGAAAAACTTAAGAAAGACTTTAAATCAGAAGATGATTATGAAGAATTTGTAAAGCTAGCAGAAGATAGTTTACAGAAATTAAATGATACATTCAATATAGATGATTTAATATTTGAGGAACCTACAAGTTGGAATGATTACAACAAATCTAATAAGACTCATAAAAGTAATAGTGGAGAAGTTTTATTCACAGTAATTGAGACTATAGGTAATTACACTCGTAACCTACCAGCAGGACAAATGCCATCAGAAAATGCAATTAAACTTGCTAAAGACCATTGTATGAATTTACCAGACGGAAAGACATTTGTATCGGAGTTTACTAGAAAAAGAAATGTAAGAGCTAAACAAGGAAATGGATTAGATTCTTTATTAAAAGCAAGTCAAGCAAGTGATATCTAGGGAGTATAATAGTCATGGAAAATAAAGTTGAAGTGTTTAGTTATAAGAGCTGTGTAGCAAAGGTAACTTTAGATAGTAACTCCTTTGCTGCACAAGATGTTAAAGGCTTTACAAAACATCCTGTATTAGAGATACTATCATTAGAGTCTAAAGATAAATGTAATGGACACGCAACAAAAGTATTATCTAATATTATAAATAACAATACCGATAAATTAATAATACTAAAAGCTGAACCAATGTTCAATACTAGAGAAGAATGGGAAGCCTGTGAAGACTTGGATGATAGAATAGATAGACTAGTTAGGTTTTATGAGAATAGAGGATTTACAAGTATAAATGATTTAGTTGGTTATGAGAATGCAGTAGCTATGTGCTATAAGAATGAAGTGTATGATGAGTTCAAGAAGAGCTTAGACAAATTTAGAAGGAGTAATGAACTGGATAAATTGTTAAACGCTGGCAAAGCAAGTAATATTTAAAATAAGGATTTGGAGGATTAAGTATAGATACTACAAACGTTTGTAGAAATATATTTCTAATTATGCTAGAAAGGGGAGCCTTTATGAATAAAGATTTATTGGAGTCTGTTAATAAGTTAGTATCTAAGATACCTGATGCGTCTCAGGAATATAGGAGTAGAGTAAAAGATTTAGTACTTAAACTTTTAAGTGACGATACACAGGGATTGATAATAGACGACGCCCTTAAAATAATTGGAAAACTTTCCGAACAAACTACAAAGTCCAGTAAAGTGAGTGACAATAGACCAGATAGAGAGACAGATGTTTTCGGAAGTTCAAGCAACAATACTAAAAAGATAATAGTAAGAGATAGAGGACATTTAAAAGAACTAATTGCTAAAGAGATTAAAGAACACGGATATAATTGTAATTTAAATCACCTAGATGTGAGTGGTGTAAAAAACATGTACAGTCTATTTTCTAACTCTAAATTTAATGGAGACATTTCAAACTGGGATGTAAGTGGTGTAACTTACATGGGATATATGTTTGCTAATTCTGAGTTTAATGGAGATATTAGTAGTTGGGATGTTAGTAATGTAGAGAATATGAACGGCATGTTTGCTAACTCTAACTTTGACGGTGACATTAGTAAATGGGATGTTAGCAATGTAAAGAGTATGTCCTATATGTTTACTGGATCTAGCTTTACTGGAGATATTTTAAGCTGGGATGTAAGTAATGTAAAATTTACGAACAATGTACTTGAAAGGTCTAAATATAAGGATGTGATTCTGGGTAGTAATAATAGTAGTAATGCGTTGAATAAACTTCTTAACGCTGGCAAAGCAAGTAATATTTAAAATAAACGATTAGTAGGTTATAATAAGTATATTATAATATGGAGGATACAATAATGAAAAGAGGAAAAGTTTGGACGAGTTTACCACAGAAGAAAGAAGATTTAATAAAGGCGTTAAATGGAATGCCAGACGAAATGGGCATAGTTATATGTGACGGTTACGAAGAAACAATAACACCTATTGTAGATGTAGTTGTTGAAAATGTAGCTGGTGTTGGTAAGGAGTGTATAGTATTAGTTGGAGCACATCCAATGTCTAAAGATAATAATATAAATAAGCAAGAGAATACTGGTATAAGTGACTTATGGAATATATTAGATAAGTCTAGATATACAGAAGAAGGCATCAAGCAGTATGAAGAAGAGTACTTATTTCTTAAAGGAGTAGTATCTTCACTTGGTATTGAAAATACAAGAAAGCTTCTTAATATGTTTGATGTTAGTTTTGGTGAGACTTATAAGATGATAGTGCATTTGACTGGAATTGATAAAGAGAGTGAATCTGACGGTAATAGCAATGCATTGAACAAACTTATTAATGCAGGAAAAGCTGGAGATGTAAAATGAAAGTATGTTCTTGTGAAGTGCAATAATTAGTTTGTAAGGATATAATAGACAATGCTTACAGCTAACAAAGTGTAAATATATTAAGTATATGGGGGTATAACCAAATGAGTAAATTTTACAAAGTGATAAGTGATAACCGTAAGAACATGAGTGAGATAATGATTACTCGTGAACTTACGGATGATATGAAGAGACTTGTGATTAAGTGTAGGGAAATACTTAAGGACGATAATGGTAGACCTATTCCTAAGCAAGATACTCCAGAAGATGTTTTGTACGATTTTGATATGTACGACTATCTACCGGAGGAATATGGGGTACGTACTTCAAATTACTATAAGATTAAGCAGGTTAATGGCAAAGCTATTCTTGAGGAAAGTATAGCCTTACACGAAGACGATGTGTTTAAGTCAGGAGAAGCTGTACCACTAATGTATGTTCAGTTAGAACTTATTCCATATGAAGACCTTGCAATATATGGTATAAATAAATAGTGTAATAATCTAGGATGATATTCAAATGGTAGAGGATTTTAGTACTTCACTAAAAGCTATGATAGTAGGGTTAATTGTTTGTTTAACAGCTATAG
>JGI24712J26585_10004463_pt1 | contig 10653 bp, 9 predicted proteins | sample BioPla3DNA2_FD_26585 | JGI IMG/M metagenome (IMG submission 26585)
CAGGATGACCGAGCCATTGATGAAAGGTGCAGAACTCTACTGCTGGCAAACCTACGCGGGGGAATGGAACTACGCATTATTGCGCGGAACTAACCTTAACAGTTTATCCGCAAGACGGCTTTGGCGATGCCGACCGACATCGCGGCAATTCTCGCATTGATGGAATCGGAAGGGAAAGATGCAGCGGCGAAGGTCCTTGTTCAAGCGTCCGAAAAACTCCCTGGATTGGGTGAGTGCCTTGACAAAGCCAGAACACTATATCAGGCATTCCGAGACTTGGATGGCGGACAACCCGTTTCGTGTTTGCCTGTGAAAGACCGAGCTGGCAACCTGTTGCCGCTCTTGCCATACGTGCTTTTCCGGCTATGGAAATGGACGGATCGCAATCAGCCGAACGTGAGAGCCCTCTCGGCGTTCATGGAAAGTGATGGTTTTTCAGGTTTCTTGGAAGCGACGGATGTCAACACGTTTGGATTGGCTTGTCGAATGGCAAGCCTGCTCCGCAACGCCGATGACACGTCTGCCGCGACCATACAAAGCGCGCTACACAGGCTGTTAGGCTCAGACGTGGTCACTCGTCAGTGCTATAGCGAGTATGTGCTATTGCTTGGGAAACTGAGTGGCCATAGGCTCTGGAATGTTCCGCCACTAAGTGGACAGGCGAGGCTGTCAGTGGAAGATGCCCTCAGGTGCGCAGGTGGATGGGAACTCCTGATGGACGCCGAAGGAAATCCCCGCCCCGTGGTCAAATGGGTCGGGATTGGGGGCTACTGGAGCATCCGGTTCCCGCTGGATCCTCGCGCCGCCGCCCGGGCGATGGACCTGCTGGCGTCATTTGAACCGACCAAGGAGCAAGCCAAGCGCATCCGACCGGTGACCGAGATCGAGCGCCAGCTCTTGTACCGCCACCTGCCCGCCTCCCGCCCGTGAAAGATGTGTATACCCCCGACTTGCGTACCCACGCGACCGCGCACTACCAACAACCCTCCGACTCTGCCGACGAAGGCAATCTCCATCTCATCAAGCAGGTTGTCGCGCATCTTCTCGCCGAAGAACCGGACGAGTTGCTGTGCATCTCCCAAAAGAGTCCGCTTCGCGATGACATACTCTGCGCGATTTCAGATGCAACCCCAATCCCAACGGCACCCACATACGGCAGAAAACAGTTTACATTGGATGCTCTTTGGTTAATCAGGAATATGCCATCCGTTCCGAGTTCTATTTGAACTTCTTCCCGCACTTCTCGCAAACGAAGAGGGTTGACTGATAGATCTTCGTGATGAGAGAGAGAACGATCCCAACTCCAAGAGCGATCTCAAGTGGTTCGCGAAGCGCGTAGATTGATACGCCTGCCATGATGCCAAAAACGAGTACCAGTCCCGGCGCAAGAATGAGGATAATGATGAGCAATAGGCAACCCAAACACCCACCACCGCCGCCGCCACTCTTTTTGTTCTGCTGCCATTGAGTGTATTTCGTAATTCTGTCAGAACCGCACCTAGGACATGTATCCGGCATGATGCCTCTCCTTTCCTTTCCTATCCCATCCATGAATTCCTTCCGCCAGTAACTTCGTCCGCTCGGGTATCAGGACACCTGAGTACTCTGCCGTCTCAATTGCGGAGGCAACTAAATAGGCGTCCACATACGGCAGAAAACCGTTTACATTGGACATCCCTTGGTTGATCAGGAATATGCCATCCGCTCTAGACCGGACAGCCGTGTCAATGCTCTGTAGAGCGGTCTCTTTCGTGACAGGGTGAACGACGGGCAGAAAGACCTGCGACCGCCGGAAGACCTGCTGCAATACGTTCTTACTTTCGTTCATCTGATATCCTCGGCCCATAGTTCCGCGCGATGTTGAAACGATGGTCATGTACACCATTGCACAACAATCCACACCAGGCCAGCCGCATAAAGACCGCTCACAATATCATCCAACAAGATCCCCCAAGCACCGTGCCAATTCCTGTCTATGTAGCGTGCGCCGGGCAACTTGATGATGTCAAAGATCCTGAACACGAGGAAACCCAACACCGCTGTCGTCCAAAGTGGTCCCGTATGCACAAGCAACGGCACGATTAGATAACCGGCCACTTCGTCCAACACAAAGTTCCCGGGATCGCTCTCCTTCCAATATCTTTGTGCCCATGGCGTCAACCAGAAATGAAAACAGCAAACCGCTATGAAGCACGCCATTAATGCAAACCACTGCGATTCCTGCGCGATCCATCGCACGACCGCTAGATGCATGCCCACACCCAACAGAGCCCCGAAGCTTCCGGGTGCCACCGGCAATAACCCTAGCCCAAAAGCTGATGCTAAAATCAGACAGACGATATCCCTAGCTTTTTTGATGAGACACCCCTTCGACACCTTTTTGGAAACTAACCCGTGTATGAAAAAAGAAGACCACTTGTTGCAACCTTCAACTTACCAAACAATCGCTCACCCTGCCGACTGATTCACGTTGAACGACCCTCCCGCTGTCATGTACCCCGTCTTGCCGCACACAGGACACTGCATTTTGATGGCCATCATTTTGCCGACGCGAACAGGATTCGTTATATCAAGACAGGTAATTGTGCCACAGTCACAATGTCCGTGCCCTTGGCTTCCACAGTGCGGACACGGGACAAGCCCCTGAAGTTCATCCGTTGAAACCGTCTCGATGGCACCGATTTCCTCTTTCGAGAATGGCTTGTCCAGTTTGTGACCTGCGACACAGACATACTTTTCCGACGAAACATCCAGCCGGTGTCGTAACAGATAAGGCTTTTTAAGCTTTTGACAGATGCCCGGAATAAAAACCTGTCTCCTTTTTGGGGGACGCGGAAGCGTCTCGCCTTCGACTTTCTTAACCGCCCCACCTGCGTCTTTTTCCAGATTGATCGCACTTGCCTGTACCCCTTGCTCTCCGATGGCACCGCTCGCTGAGGATATGCTGGAAGAAATGCAAACGAAAAGCTTGGCGAATGCGTCAGCATCCATCTGCTCCATGGAGTAAGTGTTTTCTGTCAGCTCTTTGAGTATTGAAAAATCAACGTCATCACCGCAACCGATAGCATAGACAATGACAGATTTGTGATTACGCCTAAATCGCTGGACAACGGGTCGCCATTGATCTGTCGGCTGTCCGTCAGTCAACACGAACACAAGAGGCTTGTAATCTCCCTTTTGCTCGGGAGTCGTCTTCACGATCTCGGTCGTAATCGCTCGGTCGAGAATATCAATTGCCGCGCCGAGCGATGTGCCGGGCTTAATTTCCAACTCGGGTTGCTGGAAGGCGTAGATTTCGGTCAATGGCGTAACGCACTGGGCTTTTCCGCCGAAGGAAATAACACTCAGTGCCCCCATTTCGAGGGCATACGGATTTTTCCTCAAGGCAACCAACATGGCAGACAGTCCATCTCTGACGGATTCAATCGCAGAACCGACCATCGATTCAGACGTATCAATCAACAAATAAACAGGCAGTCTTCTCATGGCTATCCCTCGTTAGTGATTTGAATAATCCCATCAGGTAATGGCGGCATTTGTTGCAAGGAAGTGGCATCTTTTCGTTCCTGCGTAATCAACTGGCTCCCCGTCGAGACAGAAGCCGAGACCCACTTAAAGAAAGACATCATCGTAACTGTATCCATATCGGCCAACCGGACAACACATCCAGGACTGATACGCTCCAAGTTACTAAAGTTAATCTTCTTTCCAACAGCAGCACTGACCACCAATCCCCATTTTTCCTGATGAAACAACCGTAAAGCACGCGGCAGATAGTCACCGGGACGGCCGTCCGACATGAAAAATACCATCGGCCGCCAATCACCTTTCCTTTCCGCCGTTGTTCTAATAACCTCCGACTTGGCACACTCATTTAACAAAAGCAAGGCGGCGCCCATGGCCGTTCTACCTCCAGCTTGAATTTTAGGCACTTGCAGTAGAGACACCTCAGTGAGAGGGACGAGCTGTTGAGCTTCTGTTGAAAAAGTGATAATGCTCACCCACACCGTTTCTAGCGCGACAGGATTATTCTGTAAGGTTTTAACCAGCAATTGTATGCCACGGTTTACAGCCTGTATGGGTTCACCCCGCATGGATCCTGAGCAGTCCAACACAAGATAAACGGGTAATCGTCTCACAAGAGCCTCCTTAAAACACCCATTTTGACCGTAATTTCCAAACCAATGCAACACCTCTAGCAACAGTAATAGCAGAGTTACGGCAGCTTTTCCGTAATTCGAAGCAATGAATTGCTTCTCAGCATTGAACCAACTGAACCTGGATCAGACGACCGCCATCCTCTTCGGACAATAAAATCTGCCGTTCGTCGGTGAGTTGAACTGCAGCGCCTACCGGCACATTTTTTTTGTTGTCGGTAATGTCCTTCATGCCGACAAGTGTTTGATTCACAAGGAACCAGTGTCCATTATGAAACTGGAAATAGGCAACTGGCTTCTTTTGCTCCGGCGTTAGCTTCTCATTCGGGAACACCTTGCGATTCACATGCCAAGAGTACAACCGGACACCATTGTAAACCATCACACGATGGTTGTCCGGCCTGTAGGTAGCCCCGTGTTTGTAGTATAGGTTGAGAATGGGTAAAACTCCTTTGAAAGGAGTCTTGCAAAACGGACATACTGGCCGTTTTGAGTTGTCAAAAGGAAACCATTTTTGCGTGCAAGAGGGGTTTGTGCACTGCTGAATCAAATCGGATGTTTTGACCAGTTCAGTCTCCCAATCATCAGCGGTCGGTCGTTGAATCGGGTTGTGCAATCCATCCTCAAAAGCCCTTTTTACAAGCTTTGCTAAGTAAGGGCCGAGAATTGTGTACGGCAATGCGTCAAGATCCATCCAAGGCAACAAAAATTGGAGGCGAGACGGCATATTATTTCGCTTCACCCAAGTTTTGTTATACCGGTTACTGGAATCAGAAGCATGTTCAATGAACAAAGCCTTCTCCCCCATTGCCAACATTTCATCGCGATTCTCATCGTCACAGTCGTGGACTTTTTTTCCTCGAAGCGGATGCCTGTTTAGAAGATACATGTAAATGAGAACTGCCAATGCGTGTTGATCCGTCTGCCGCGAAGGCAGTTTCCGATTGGGATCACGAACATCAAGCTTAAGCGTTTTCATTACCTCCGGTGCTATAAAATCAGGCGTCCCCACAACATCAGGCGCAAATTTCCCAGGAACCACGAGACCGTCAATGTCGATAATACTAGCTTTCGCGGTGATGGGGTCTACAAGGACATTCTTATAGGACAAATCAGAGTGCGCCAAGCCAGCCGCGTGCATCCGCCTGACACCCCGGGCGATATTAATGCAGATCCGCAAATAACTAAACCAGTCACCACGTTCGTTTGCAGATAACTGGCCGAACTTCAAAAACGGCGATGCGAACCATTTGCCTTCTTTTTCTTTCCCTTTTATTGAAAGTGTATCTCCATTAAGCGAGCCGTATTGAAAGAAAAAATGTTTGGCATAGGTGGGTACCACAATCCCCAATTTCCCGTCCCATTCAACAATTTTTTCCGGCCAGCAATACAAATCTTTCCAATATTCACCGCCTGTTTGCGAAAAAATACTGTGCCGGTATTTATCAACTATATTTTCTAGACGATCACGGGCATTGGCATCTTGCTTGTCACGAAAAAACGCGACAACACAACTTTTATCAGGGGTGAAATACACATCCTTCATCCCCCCCGCTCCGATGATTTTATCCTCGAATTTAACCGAGGAACCGTCTTTTGCTGTGAGTTTGATGATTGCCATGTTGTTCGATCCCAGCCTAATACAGGACAACCAGTGTACGGTCGTCGAACTCGCCCTTGACTTGAAAATCAAGCCACTTCAAAAGCGCATCTGCGGTGGAGTCATCGCGTCGGTCAAACGGCACAGCGCTAGCGATGTCCTTCCAGAAAGCATCCCAACACGAGAAGTTGGCGAAAGACGCATCGCCACCGAATTTCGCATCACTCACGCCATCCGTCATCAGTGTGACGGCTTTAAACGATTTGAATACACGATAATGCAAGCGTCGATCAATGAGAGCTTGCGCATCCCCTGGCCATACACCGGAAGTCGTAAGAAAGCGTGTTTCACCAGCATGGTCACCACTGTCAGGTTCGCCCATTACGGTTACTTGTCTTCCGTCCTGCTTGTAAACGCAAACGCCGCCGTCGCCGACCCAGTAGGTCGCCACGAAAAAACCGAACTCGAATTCCTTTACAATCGCTAAAATGAGCGTGGTAGCAAAATCCTTGACCTTGATGCCCCCTTTTTCTTTGGCATTTTGCTGCCCTGCCTCCTGAACGATTGCGGTTCGCGCCTTGAACGCAGCCTGAATAAGCGGATATAACTTGATGCCGAGGTTCTTTCTGTCCACCTCACCGTTATCTTCGTACCATTTCCGGACAGTACGCTCCGTCTCTTTCCAATACTCTGCACAAAGGGCAACGGAAGCTTCCTTTACGGCAACACGGACAGCAATCTCCGATCCTTTGCGAGAGTATTTCGCGCTGCCCGCACCGTCTGCCACGGCCAAAAAAGCGCAACGCGTGCCCGGATCGTAGTGAATATGGAAATCATCTTCCCTGAATTCCCCCTTCAAGGCGTGAGAACGTCCTCGAAGACTCGCAGCCACAATACTTACATTGCCGCACGCTAAAAACTTCGTTGCGCTGTCGGGTTTCGCGTATCGCGCCTGTTGATCGGAAGGAATACTTTTCCACCCCTCGTCAGCGGTCACAATCGGGGATGGTTGCGGCTGCACAACAGGTGGCTTTGCCTCCGGTTGAACAACCGCAGGCGGTTCCGCTGCCGGCTGAACAACAACAGGCGGTTTTACCTCCGGCTGGACGACCGCAGGTGGTTCCGTGACCGGCTGCACAACCGCAGGCGGTTCTACTGTCGGTTGAACAACCGCAGCCGGTTCCTCTGCAGGTTGTGCGGCCGCAGGCGGTTCCGCTGACTGTGCCGTCTTTGGCTCATCAACAGGCGGGGATGGCGGATCGTCGACAGAAGGCATCACCGGTTCCGCCACAGGCACCGCACTGCGTTTCCCGTCCAAAATATCCCAGACAGGACAGTCGCTGATACTTTGGAAACCGGTGGCAACGGCAGTCTCCGCCTTCTTGCCGCCGAATATGTCTCGGATCTTACCACCGAACGATGGTTTCAACGCTTTGATGCACAGGTCGATTTCATTTTTTAGAATGTCGATCTTCTCGGCCATCTGATCAAAATACTGGATCAGCTCCGCAACTGACGCTACGCCATAGGACTCGCCAATTCGCTCAACGCCTAACACGATGAAACAATAGCCACCATCGGCGGTCTCCGCATAACGGTAAAGGTCAGGTGCGGCATAAGGCGACGGGAAACAGACCGCAGGTTCATCCGCCTCATCCTGAGTCAATAACTTTTGTAGCGCACGTTCAGATTGATCAATTGCAAGCTTGATCGTGTTCAGTCTCGCCTTGAAATTCTCGCACTCCGTCTTCCGAGTCAAACCACCCGCTGTGAGGTCACTAAAATCTGACAATGAAACGGATTCGCCTTTGATTTTTCCGATGTCAATCCGCAACTTGCACCCTTCATCAAAAAATAACGGGAACAAGCAAGCGTTACGTCCGAGTTTTTTCCGCAGGAACGGCAACAACGCAAACGCCGAGTCGGGGATGTAAACATCCGTTCCGATGTTCCCGACAAGCAACCCGACGGATCCGTCGTCGTTCTTCTTGTATGTGACGCCTAACTTCATCGTCTAGGTCTCGCTCTTATGTGAGTGTGTCATCGTTGACTTCACTCGAACTTGACATCAACGCCCTTGTCTTTCGTTATAGTCTCGATCCCTTTGTCAGAAAGTTTGATAAGATGGGATTTCTCGTAAGAGCGGTCACCCTTCTTTTCCTGCACCATGACTTTTCGTTCACCGGCTTTCATCGGGACGGTTACCTTGTCATCCTCAAACGGCCATTTCCTGCCATCGTCCGCCAGTGTCAGCGTGTATGTCGCTTCAGGGTCACTGCCCGTTAACTTGAAGGTGATATCGAATTTGCTGTGTTTGCCGAAAAGCTTGCCGCCGACGTGATTTCGCTTTGGCTCACCTTCAATCACGAAGTCAAACGTCGGCACGGTGACAACGCCCCGCCACTCTCCATCGCCAGGCGTTTTGCCATGTTCACCGGACGCACCACTCGGCTGTTTGTCGGAGCCGGCGGTAACAGGTGGCCTTGATACTCCCCTCTTTTCCCGTGTACCTTTCGGCGTTTTGCCATTGTCAACATTGTCAACCGTGTTGGTGTTTGAAGTGTCTGCTGGCTGCACGACATCCGTTGCGTTACCATCGGCAGTAGAACTGGTCGTCTTGTTGGTATTTGAAGTGCCCGCTGGCGGCACGCCATTCGGTGTGCCGCCGTTGACAGCAGGGCTAGGCGTACCGCCGATTTTTGAAGCGTTCACTGGCGATGCGCTTTTCGGTTGGTTACCATTGTCAGCCGTGTTGGTGTTTAAGGTATTCACTGGCGGCACGATATTCGTTGCGTTACCATCGGTAGTAGAGCTGGTCGTTTTGTTGGTATTTGAAGTGCCCGCTGGCGGCACGTCATTCGGTGTGCCGCCGTTGACAGCAGGGCTAGGCGTACCGCCGATTTTTGAAGTGTTCATTGGCGATGCGCTTTTCGGTGGGTTACCATTGTCAGCCGTGTTGGTGTTTAAGGTGTTCACTGGCGGCACGATGTTCGTTGTGTTATCACCGGTAGTAAGGGGGGGAGTCGTCGCGTTGGTTTTTGCAGTGTCAACTGATTCCTGACTAGTACTGCCTCCTTTAATTCCCCCCTTTTTGTCGATCTCAGCTATCCTGATTTCATACAAGTTAAGAACGTGATCCCCGTCCTTGTCGTGTTGCTTCAAGGCCTCGTCACGTTCGGCTTTACTTAACTTTTCGTCGCCGTCGGTATCGAAAATTATGAGATATGGCACGGAGTTTTCTTTGAGTTGCTTGTCAGCAGCAACTAATTTCTTGTTCTCGTCCTCAAGTGCCTTGCGTTCTTCGGTATCGATTACACCGTTCTCGTCCCTGTCATACGCTGCAAGCACGCGCGGGCTTTCAATTCCATCGATCTTGCCGTCGTTGTTCGTGTCGTGTTTGACAGAATAGGGTACCGACGAGACCTCGCCACTCTTCAAGTCCTCATCAAGCCTTTTCCCTTCGACGGCATCAATTTTGCCATCTCCGTTGCTGTCGTAGTCCTTGATGAGTCTAGCTTTTTCTGTTTCTTCCAACTGGCCGTTCCTGTTCGTGTCGTACTCGGCCACGTAAGGAATCGTATAATCCGAGGGGCGGTTGCGAAGAGCGAAAAAGGCACCAACCGCAATCAAAAGGAGCAAAAGTATCAGCCAAGGCACATACCAAAATTTTCCACGCGTCTTCGGAGTTGCAACTACAAAATCCCGTTGCAGAGTGTTGGATGGCAAAGAACCTTGGAACGCACGCACCTGAAGTGAGTACGCTCCGGCAGGAAGCTGGACATCTGCGATACAACCTTTGATGGACACCTTTTGAGGCACGGCGGCCCCTTTAGATTTGTCAGTGACAACAAACGAGTAAACCACCCCGCCAATATCAGGAACTGCCTCGAAACGCGAAGTGTCTGGGGATGGACGGGTGATTTTTACATCGGTCAAGGTTAGAGGTGGCTGCGCAGATTTCGGCGGCGTGGTTGGGGGCGGTTGCGGTGCAGGCGTGGGCGGAGTCTCCTCAACGACCTGCGGCGGGTTATCTACAATAAATTTGACATCCTTGCGCCCTTTGCCAACCTTCAGCCCCCAGATAACGACAAGGCGGCGTGAACCATCCGGCAGGACACAACGGCGGTAATACTCGCGCTCGCTGATATCTGGTAAGCAAAAACCCGTCGTGTCCGGCACAATATCACGCCATTCGGACGACACTTTGCATCGATCAAGGAACTTATCCAAGGCTGTCTTAAGTTTTTTAAGTTCGCCGCGCCATGCGACTTCATCCCCGTTCCACGGCGTACTTGCAGCAAGGATGTCAGTGCCATCCGGACCTGATTTAGTGAACATGGCCGAGCCGGTAGCGGCATCCCAAGTGACGTCGACAAGAAACGGCCCTAGATCGGGATCGGCAAGGATGACTGACTTAACCGTCAGATCCCAGTATTTTCGTCCTGGTCGGGATGACGGTAGATCGGGGAGCTGGTCACCGTTCAGATTCTTGACGCTCAACCTGCCGTTTGAAATTGTGATGATAGCCATATTGTCGTTCCTTTCCGGCTTAGACAGTGAAATTTATACCCCACACGACGAAAAGCCTGAATGAGCCGTCGCCATTTGTATAACGCAGGAAACAACCTTTTTCAGAAAGTTGCGGCAAGCTGAAATTCTGGGCAAATCGAAGATACAGCGGATCCCACTCTCCTCTCTTAGTTCGCGCTAAGTGACGCACATCCTCCCAAGCCGCACAGAAACGGGCATGTTCGGTTGCAAGCTCCTGTCTGGACTCCTCCGAATCCTGCGGCCATGGAACGGACTGTGCCAGCAAATCGCGAACCTCTGAGACCGGCTGCAAATCCGCATCAAAACCAACTCTCTTTGGCTCGTGCTTCGACAGGAGAATCTCGC
>JGI24712J26585_10004465_pt1 | contig 10652 bp, 9 predicted proteins | sample BioPla3DNA2_FD_26585 | JGI IMG/M metagenome (IMG submission 26585)
CAGAATATAAAATGGTTTCGATAAGTATGGAATTTTAATTGCCGTTTTTTATGGAAAATTAATTGCCGATATTTATGGAAAAGTAGTTGCCGTTTACAATTGTCTAGTCGCTCCTCGCGTAGGAGCGTGGATTGAAAACTTAGTCTTAAATCATTGTTAGGTGCTGACCCTCCTGGTCGCTCCTCGCGTAGGAGCGTGGATTGAAAACTGTGGTGTACTCAATGATTATATCTGTACCTGTTGGTCGCTCCTCGCGTAGGAGCGTGGATTGAAAAATGGTCACATCTAGTACATGGTCGCTATCTTTTGTCGCTCCTCGCGTAGGAGCGTGGATTGAAAAATTTCGCCAACACTCAAGCTCAAGTATTTTATCTGGTCGCTCCTCGCGTAGGAGCGTGGATTGAAAAAGTAGGGGTATAGTTAGGGATGATATGGGGGCATACGTCGCTCCTCGCGTAGGAGCGTGGATTGAAAATTGTTGCAGTTTGAGTGTAGCCATCATCACTTTGGTCGCTCCTCGCGTAGGAGCGTGGATTGAAAATGAAATATAGCCAAGGCTATTAAATGCCTCATTTAGTCGCTCCTCGCGTAGGAGCGTGGATTGAAAAAATGTCTGCATTTTCAATATGTAGTCCTACCGCTGTCGCTCCTCGCGTAGGAGCGTGGATTGAAAAAACCGGCAGCTGCTATTTTGTTACGAATAGCAGCCGTCGCTCCTCGCGTAGGAGCGTGGATTGAAAATAAATTTTTAGAGTAAACTTTTTTATGAATGCCATGTCGCTCCTCGCGTAGGAGCGTGGATTGAAAATTATAACTAAATAAAATATAAAATCTAATATAACGTCGCTCCTCGCGTAGGAGCGTGGATTGAAAACTAATATTGCTGCAAATACAGATTTATTTACACGTCGCTCCTCGCGTAGGAGCGTGGATTGAAAAATTACATCAATCCTTTACTCTAAACTTTTCTAAGTCGCTCCTCGCGTAGGAGCGTGGATTGAAAACATATTTCCACCTCTTTTAATATTGGGGAAGCCTGTCGCTCCTCGCGTAGGAGCGTGGATTGAAAACATATTTCCACCTCTTTTAATATTGGGGAAGCCTGTCGCTCCTCGCGTAGGAGCGTGGATTGAAAAATTGTCATCCTGATTGACAGTTTTAACTACAAAGTCGTCGCTCCTCGCGTAGGAGCGTGGATTGAAAAAATAGTATAGTCTAATGCTTCTGCCTCAATAATTGGTCGCTCCTCGCGTAGGAGCGTGGATTGAAAATTTTAGCCGTTTTGCTCTTTCCAACTCCCTTATAGTCGCTCCTCGCGTAGGAGCGTGGATTGAAAACTTTGAACCATAATGGCTATCCGATGTCAATATACGTCGCTCCTCGCGTAGGAGCGTGGATTGAAAAAATTATTTATTTTATTATGCGTCTGGGCTGTCTGGTCGCTCCTCGCGTAGGAGCGTGGATTGAAAAACAGCTGACGATGACGACTTTGACCCATTTATTGGTCGCTCCTCGCGTAGGAGCGTGGATTGAAAAAACCATATCTCCGCTTTGTGATGAACAAACATACAGTCGCTCCTCGCGTAGGAGCGTGGATTGAAAAATGCATGAGATCAGATGTCCGGCGGCTGAAGGGTAAAGTCGCTCCTCGCGTAGGAGCGTGGATTGAAAATACAGTTTTACTGTTCATTAAATTTACAGCTTGGTATGTCGCTCCTCGCGTAGGAGCGTGGATTGAAAAATTTTCAAGGTCTTTAAAAGAAAAGGCCCTGGCAAGTCGCTCCTCGCGTAGGAGCGTGGATTGAAAATAAAGCACCTATCACATTATAATTACCTATTTCAGGTCGCTCCTCGCGTAGGAGCGTGGATTGAAAATATCCTTTTATGCAAGAATAATGAATAAATGCTGGTCGCTCCTCGCGTAGGAGCGTGGATTGAAAACACTCAGAATCATGGACACAGACTTTCCTATAACGTCGCTCCTCGCGTAGGAGCGTGGATTGAAAACACTCAGAATCATGGACACAGACTTTCCTATAACGTCGCTCCTCGCGTAGGAGCGTGGATTGAAAAGTTGTGTAGGTCGCAATAATAGCCGGTATAACCGGTCGCTCCTCGCGTAGGAGCGTGGATTGAAAAAAGTGTTTTTAATAATACATCATTGGTGAACCATGTCGCTCCTCGCGTAGGAGCGTGGATTGAAAAGGAAATATGTATTGCAGAGGACTTAATCTCCTTGTCGCTCCTCGCGTAGGAGCGTGGATTGAAAATGCATAATCTCTGTATAAAATTGCCACTTTTATGGTCGCTCCTCGCGTAGGAGCGTGGATTGAAAAAACTGCTTTAAGTTTCTTTTTATGGTGATGTTTTCGTCGCTCCTCGCGTAGGAGCGTGGATTGAAAATTCTATAACCGCTCTGTCAATCGCAAATATAGATTGTCGCTCCTCGCGTAGGAGCGTGGATTGAAAAATACACATTAAGGTTTACATGGGAAGCAGCGAAGTCGCTCCTCGCGTAGGAGCGTGGATTGAAAATGCTTTGAAATATACACCGTCCTCGTCATATGCTTGTCGCTCCTCGCGTAGGAGCGTGGATTGAAAATATTGACAACCAGCCCGGCTGCTACATAAATAAAGAGTCGCTCCTCGCGTAGGAGCGTGGATTGAAAAGCTTGTTGTTTCGCTGTTTTACGATTTGAGTGTGGTCGCTCCTCGCGTAGGAGCGTGGATTGAAAATTAAAACTGGTATAATCTGAGTAGTCGCTCCATGGTCGCTCCTCGCGTAGGAGCGTGGATTGAAAAATAAGTCTTTTGTAGTTCTTCCGGCGTGTCATAGTCGCTCCTCGCGTAGGAGCGTGGATTGAAAAAGACGCGCAGCCGTCACAATATACCCCATCATCCAGTCGCTCCTCGCGTAGGAGCGTGGATTGAAAAGATTGTTCCGTCAAAGTTCCTGATATAAGCTTGGGGTCGCTCCTCGCGTAGGAGCGTGGATTGAAAATGCTATTGCCTTATTGGTAATATCTTGTGATGCGTAGTCGCTCCTCGCGTAGGAGCGTGGATTGAAAATCTAAGTAATTTATCAATTTCTTTCATTTTCAAGTCGCTCCTCGCGTAGGAGCGTGGATTGAAAAAATAAAAAGAACCCGGGGGTCTCCGGGCTCTTTATGTCGCTCCTCGCGTAGGAGCGTGGATTGAAAAATTTATTTGCGGTTGGGCTGTCGGAGCTTGTGACGTCGCTCCTCGCGTAGGAGCGTGGATTGAAAAAGACGCGCAGCTGTCACAATATGCGCCATCGTCTGTCGCTCCTCGCGTAGGAGCGTGGATTGAAAATTCTATGGTGTTAAATTCTTTGTTACCTGCTCCTGTCGCTCCTCGCGTAGGAGCGTGGATTGAAAACTTAGCTTGATAGGTCCCTATAATGTAGTAGTCTGGTCGCTCCTCGCGTAGGAGCGTGGATTGAAAATTCAATGGCTTTTAATATCTCGGCGTTGGTCTCGTCGCTCCTCGCGTAGGAGCGTGGATTGAAAAAGCTTTGACAATCCGAGAAAGGTAACAAACGAACAGTCGCTCCTCGCGTAGGAGCGTGGATTGAAAACGGCCGATAACTGTCACAAGCTCAGACATGGCAGAAGTCGCTCCTCGCGTAGGAGCGTGGATTGAAAATGTATATTAATTTATGTAATTTATGATGGAAAAGGGTCGCTCCTCGCGTAGGAGCGTGGATTGAAAAGCAGAAGAAACAGAATTAGGAAACGGTATAGGCTGGTCGCTCCTCGCGTAGGAGCGTGGATTGAAAAACAATACATATAGGCCTCGTCAAAGCAATCCTCGCGTCGCTCCTCGCGTAGGAGCGTGGATTGAAAAATGCATTTTTAAATAAGTCGGAAAGTCTTCCTTTGTCGCTCCTCGCGTAGGAGCGTGGATTGAAAAAAGAGGGGGTAATTTGCCTCAGTAAACTAATTAAATGTCGCTCCTCGCGTAGGAGCGTGGATTGAAAAGCCAAAATTATCTTTTTCATATGTTTGTACTTTTGTCGCTCCTCGCGTAGGAGCGTGGATTGAAAATGGGATGATATTTATTTTTTGTTGCATACCATCATGTCGCTCCTCGCGTAGGAGCGTGGATTGAAAACCCGGCGTCCAGGTCTGCAACAACCGCCGCCATGTGTCGCTCCTCGCGTAGGAGCGTGGATTGAAAATTGAATAAGATATTGACAATTACAATTAATCATGGTCGCTCCTCGCGTAGGAGCGTGGATTGAAAAGATTCCTGCCTCAACTGCTTTAAGGATTGCTTTGTGTCGCTCCTCGCGTAGGAGCGTGGATTGAAAAGTTGTAAACTCTGCCTAATTCGTCAATCACTAATTGTCGCTCCTCGCGTAGGAGCGTGGATTGAAAAAATTTTTTTAACATTTTGTTACCTCCAATATTTTGTCGCTCCTCGCGTAGGAGCGTGGATTGAAAAGTGACGAAATATGATATTGTATTGTCAAATAAAAGTCGCTCCTCGCGTAGGAGCGTGGATTGAAAAAATTTTATCGAAGGGAACTTTATCGAAGATTTGGAGTCGCTCCTCGCGTAGGAGCGTGGATTGAAAAGATTGGAAGCCACCAGATGAACCGGATGGGCCGAGTCGCTCCTCGCGTAGGAGCGTGGATTGAAAACAAGTGTTATGTAAAGAACAGGCATTAGAGCAGATGTCGCTCCTCGCGTAGGAGCGTGGATTGAAAATTAGATATATTTTTCATATTCATATATTTTATTGGTCGCTCCTCGCGTAGGAGCGTGGATTGAAAATTTTTTAGTTCCAAAATTGACATATAAATTATCGTCGCTCCTCGCGTAGGAGCGTGGATTGAAAATGGTAAAAGTATAGCACTTTTATCAGTCTAATTCGTCGCTCCTCGCGTAGGAGCGTGGATTGAAAAAACTTTATCCCGGGAGCTAACATCCCTTTTATGATAGTCGCTCCTCGCGTAGGAGCGTGGATTGAAAAAGCATCCATGATATTATCAAGATTACAATCATAAGTCGCTCCTCGTGTAGGAGCGTGGATTGAAAACTGAACCTCATCCCATGCAACAATCAAAGTTTTATGTCGCTCCTCGCGTAGGAGCGTGGATTGAAAACTGTGTGCTTAAATAAACGTTCCCATTTAGAAGAGTCGCTCCTCGCGTAGGAGCGTGGATTGAAAATTTGCAGGCAACTGGGAAGCAACGAAAGAAGCGGCCGTCGCTCCTCGCGTAGGAGCGTGGATTGAAAACTCTTGTTCTGTAAAATAGCTATAATTCTTAACGTCGCTCCTCGCGTAGGAGCGTGGATTGAAAACTTGCCTTAGTCTTGTTTGAATTGCCCCTCGCTTGTCGCTCCTCGCGTAGGAGCGTGGATTGAAAAAAATGTCATGGGCTGTTATAGAATGGATTTATAAGTCGCTCCTCGCGTAGGAGCGTGGATTGAAAAGTTTATGCCTGCTACTAATATATGAGCTTCATTTGGTCGCTCCTCGCGTAGGAGCGTGGATTGAAAAGGAGTTGCCGCTCGAAGTGCTTCGACACCTTGTGGTCGCTCCTCGCGTAGGAGCGTGGATTGAAAACATATTAATAACTCAATATATACAATCATATAATAAGTCGCTCCTCGCGTAGGAGCGTGGATTGAAAAGTTCCTTACCCAGTAAAAATCCTATTATCAAAGGTCGCTCCTCGCGTAGGAGCGTGGATTGAAAACTCGCTGCTAACTTTAATGTAGCAGAGGATAACGACGTCGCTCCTCGCGTAGGAGCGTGGATTGAAAAAGTAATACTGTTAGCAATAGGATTTGTAAGTTGTGTCGCTCCTCGCGTAGGAGCGTGGATTGAAAACATTGAATGTTTACACTCTGGACAGGTTATTTTTGTCGCTCCTCGCGTAGGAGCGTGGATTGAAAACTGAACCTCATCCCATGCAACAATCAAAGTTTTATCGTCGCTCCTCGCGTAGGAGCGTGGATTGAAAACAGGATATAACAAGTCTATTTAGAGCACTAACATGTCGCTCCTCGCGTAGGAGCGTGGATTGAAAACTGTGAATCCTATTGCTGATGGTCTGCCTTTAGGTCGCTCCTCGCGTAGGAGCGTGGATTGAAAATATTTTTGGGGATTCCAAATCAAGCGTTGGGTTAGTCGCTCCTCGCGTAGGAGCGTGGATTGAAAACGGGTATAGTTGATGATGAAGAATATTTGATAAATGTCGCTCCTCGCGTAGGAGCGTGGATTGAAAATAACATCTTGTAACTATCATAAGCATTTCTTAATGTCGCTCCTCGCGTAGGAGCGTGGATTGAAAAGTTTTGTGCAGACTAATAAATTAAGAAATGCTTATGGTCGCTCCTCGCGTAGGAGCGTGGATTGAAAACTCGTAAGTCCTTGTGATAGCACACCATGTTTTGAAGTCGCTCCTCGCGTAGGAGCGTGGATTGAAAAGGAAAAAAACATTGGACAGGCTCTGGGCAGTTACGGGTCGCTCCTCGCGTAGGAGCGTGGATTGAAAACTGAATAACGGTGAAGTTAAACATGTCATATGTAGTCGCTCCTCGCGTAGGAGCGTGGATTGAAAAATGTGAAATAAGGGGGGTTTGGGGGTACTCCCCCGTCGCTCCTCGCGTAGGAGCGTGGATTGAAAATACGGGATTGAATTTTGTAATCCTCAAGTCCAAATGGTCGCTCCTCGCGTAGGAGCGTGGATTGAAAACAAATACTATTTGGTCAAAGTAACTCTGGAAATTGTCGCTCCTCGCGTAGGAGCGTGGATTGAAAAACTACATCATAGGTGAAGAGGTTTTATCCCCGGTAGTCGCTCCTCGCGTAGGAGCGTGGATTGAAAAAAGGAGTACAGACAACTACCTCTTATACACTCCTTGTCGCTCCTCGCGTAGGAGCGTGGATTGAAAATGTAATTGCTTTGTCTGCATATAGTTCAAGATATGGTCGCTCCTCGCGTAGGAGCGTGGATTGAAAAATCTTTTAAAGGTGTTACATATGCTGCCATATCACGTCGCTCCTCGCGTAGGAGCGTGGATTGAAAATCTGCGTGTTTCGTCTTTAAAGTAATAATAAAAGTGTCGCTCCTCGCGTAGGAGCGTGGATTGAAAATTCTGCTTGATAGCCTGTTGCACGCTTGTACAATGGTCGCTCCTCGCGTAGGAGCGTGGATTGAAAAAAACTAAATAAACAAAAAATAACAATCTTAAAAGGTCGCTCCTCGCGTAGGAGCGTGGATTGAAAACAATGCTGTTGAGCCTTTTTTATATTTTCTTTAAGGTCGCTCCTCGCGTAGGAGCGTGGATTGAAAATCTTATACCTCCAATCTTAATATTAAATCGATTGCGTCGCTCCTCGCGTAGGAGCGTGGATTGAAAAGGGGCAATCTTCTTTGTTATTTACTACTACATAATGTCGCTCCTCGCGTAGGAGCGTGGATTGAAAACTTAAAACGTCTGAAAAGTCTTTCAATTCACCCTTGTCGCTCCTCGCGTAGGAGCGTGGATTGAAAAAGTTCAAATATAGGATTAAAAATCCATAACAGATGTCGCTCCTCGCGTAGGAGCGTGGATTGAAAAAATATATGTAAATGGCCACACTTACCTGAATTATGGTCGCTCCTCGCGTAGGAGCGTGGATTGAAAAGAGTGGTAAGAATGATTGGGAAACGCCTCAGGATGTCGCTCCTCGCGTAGGAGCGTGGATTGAAAAACTGTGGATTCTGGCGGAAGGTTAGGACGAGGCAGGTCGCTCCTCGCGTAGGAGCGTGGATTGAAAAAAATCCTCCATTTTTATATTTGCGGGGCTTGTGACGTCGCTCCTCGCGTAGGAGCGTGGATTGAAAAATAAACTTTTATACATTTTAACCTAATTATTTCAGTCGCTCCTCGCGTAGGAGCGTGGATTGAAAAATGAGTGGAGCCGCTGCCCGCGCGCTTGTATAAGTCGCTCCTCGCGTAGGAGCGTGGATTGAAAATCTTAAATTATCCGACACAACCGGCAACAGGGCAGTCGCTCCTCGCGTAGGAGCGTGGATTGAAAACATCGATTGCAGGAGGGAGGCTGAAAACGATGTAAGTCGCTCCTCGCGTAGGAGCGTGGATTGAAAAAAAGGTTAGGCCTTTGGATTCGCTACAACCAAAAGTCGCTCCTCGCGTAGGAGCGTGGATTGAAAACCCACTTGGGTTTAGTTTCGACAAGCTGATACCTGAGTCGCTCCTCGCGTAGGAGCGTGGATTGAAAACAGGGGACTATCATATTACACTGATAGCCCCTAAAGTCGCTCCTCGCGTAGGAGCGTGGATTGAAAACCTGTCAATCTCCTTGTTTAAATCGGCAATATTAGGTCGCTCCTCGCGTAGGAGCGTGGATTGAAAAGTCTTTTACATATCCTGCCTGCTCTATAATCCTAAGTCGCTCCTCGCGTAGGAGCGTGGATTGAAAACATATACTGCTTTCATTATTCCTCCTCAAAATAAGTCGCTCCTCGCGTAGGAGCGTGGATTGAAAAAAATTGCGATTTGTATCCAAAACCTCCATTGGAAGTCGCTCCTCGCGTAGGAGCGTGGATTGAAAATCAATTCGCATTCCCCTAATTGCTCCACCCACATCGTCGCTCCTCGCGTAGGAGCGTGGATTGAAAAAACAGTCAGCTTTTCAGCAACTGCAACGCCATGGTCGCTCCTCGCGTAGGAGCGTGGATTGAAAACGGTGCCATTGACTCGTCATCATATCTGTCATAAGTCGCTCCTCGCGTAGGAGCGTGGATTGAAAAAATTATATTTCTGTCTAACGGGTATGAATATATACCGTCGCTCCTCGCGTAGGAGCGTGGATTGAAAAATTATCCATTTTTAAAACCTCTATTGCCTTTTCAAGTCGCTCCTCGCGTAGGAGCGTGGATTGAAAATTTACCACAAACACCTACGCATAAAGCGTTTGAAGTCGCTCCTCGCGTAGGAGCGTGGATTTAAAATCTCTTGTGTATTCATTTAATCCAGGCAGCCTATAGTCGCTCCTCGCGTAGGAGCGTGGATTGAAAAATCTTGTGGTATTACGTCGTCACAATGCTCACAATAGTCGCTCCTCGCGTAGGAGCGTGGATTGAAAATTATACCGTTTTTAATTGATCCAATAAATAAACGTCGCTTCTCGCGTAGGAGCGTGGATTGAAAAATTATTGATATTCTTATTTACATCCATTGTTGACGTCGCTCCTCGCGTAGGAGCGTGGATTGAAAACAATAGCTTAGGTTGTCGGCAACTCATGCAAGGAGTCGCTCCTCGCGTAGGAGCGTGGATTGAAAACCTGAAAAGGATATTGATACTTTGTTTAAGAATGGTCGCTCCTAGCGTAGGAGCGTGGATTGAAAATTTATTTGCTTGGCTAATAATATCATCACCATAATGTCGCTCCTCGCGTAGGAGCGTGGATTGAAAATCATCATTTTCTCAACATATTCCTGCAAACTTGCTGGTCGCTCCTCGCGTAGGAGCGTGGATTGAAAATCCCAAATAAGGCGGTCTATCTTTCGTCAACTCATGTCGCTCCTCGCGTAGGAGCGTGGATTGAAAAAAGATTGTAAATGTTTTGAAATTGAAGATTATAAGTCGCTCCTCGCGTAGGAGCGTGGATTGAAAATTTTGTTACAATATAAAAAACGCCTATGGTGTTCTCGTCGCTCCTCGCGTAGGAGCGTGGATTGAAAATTTGTCAAATAAATCTTTGTAGGTGTTTATCTGTTGTCGCTCCTCGCGTAGGAGCGTGGATTGAAAATTTATAACCTTCATACTTAACCTCTGAGCATTCTGTCGCTCCTCGCGTAGGAGCGTGGATTGAAAAGGCTCTGCGGGAATTCTCCGCCGTGACCCTTGCCCTGTCGCTCCTCGCGTAGGAGCGTGGATTGAAAAAACCTCCATGAGTTTTAAAATTTGCTGATAAAGCGTCGCTCCTCGCGTAGGAGCGTGGATTGAAAATTTTCAACACATGAAAAAGCTGTCAACTTTATCAAGTCGCTCCTCGCGTAGGAGCGTGGATTGAAAATCCCAAATAAGGCGGTCTATCTTTCGTCAACTCATGTCGCTCCTCGCGTAGGAGCGTGGATTGAAAAATTGTTTTAACGTCCTTTTTTTTGCTGCAGGTATCGTCGCTCCTCGCGTAGGAGCGTGGATTGAAAATTATTAACTCTTTTATTTCGCCAGTTTTGTTAAGTCGCTCCTCGCGTAGGAGCGTGGATTGAAAAGTATTATTTAAATAATGATGTTAGAGAATTGGCACGTCGCTCCTCGCGTAGGAGCGTGGATTGAAATAAGTAATCAGTCAAAAGATTTTCCACCGGATATGTGTAGCTCCCTCGCGTAGGAGCGTGGATCGAAATAAGCGGTAATGAAGATTTTTGAAAATCTTATGCCTTGTCACCTCTAACATAGGAGCGTAGATTTAAATTGAACCTCATCTAAAGCAACAAAACGGGCAATCAAGTTAGATTGCCCGTTTATCATATAAAGCATAGTAAATTTAAGGTCTTTATTTTGTAGCCATATCGCTGCATATTTTATAGGTATCTTCAGCTATGATTTTTTCTTCATTGGCCTTTACCACCAGTATTTTAACTCTTGACGTATCTTTGCTG
>JGI24712J26585_10004466_pt1 | contig 10651 bp, 8 predicted proteins | sample BioPla3DNA2_FD_26585 | JGI IMG/M metagenome (IMG submission 26585)
ATAATTTTTTATCTGCCAATTAGCTTCATTTTATTGTTCCTCTTTGACATCCTTGCCGAATTCAATTGTGTTGTGTTTTCACTTTGTGCATACTATTATCATCTTTTCTGTCGAAGTTTTATTTAATCGCTTGGGTGGTAACGTTTACATGTATGAAAAGTAGGGGATTGAGGGGTACTGCACTTTCAACTAAGCATAAACTCTAATAGTAGCATAAAGCTCCAAATTTGCACGTTATTCCACCTGAGGCAAAATCCGTGTTGTGGGCAGTTTTTCTTTTATCGAATTGTTCCAATTTTTTCACTTTCAATTTTATGAGCCATTTTTATCTTTTTATAGTTGTAAATAGTCCATCAAGAATATTTTTTTTCTTAGAGTATTTATAATAATTTTTTTCTTTTAAAATTGACCCAAGTAATAAGTCGTTTCGTTTTTCCTTGTCTTTCTTCTTTTGGCTTAAGCATTCTAAGTGAGACAATAATATGTCATAATATTTATTCAAGTAATATGATTTATAACTTTCCTTGTCTTTGTCTTTTTCTATTACCATTTCAAAATCAGGAAAACTAAAGTCTAGATATTGGTAGTATGGTTGTCCATTAAACTTTGGATATTTTTCTATAAATTGTAAGGCTTTTTCGTAATTTGGTGGTTTAACTATATTCATATATCCCCAAATCAAAGTTCCACATAAATTCATTGCATTTAAAAAGAAAATGCCTTTTTCAGTATCATCTTTTAAGTCATATTTATTCATTTCAAAGTTTATTTTTGAAAGGTCAAATGGTTGGTTTTTATTTCCTATGCTAATAAACAACATATCGTAATAATTATCAATTAATTCATAACGTGGAATTTCTTTTTCTGACAATTCTTTAATTAATTCATTATTATCTTTTGGAGTTTCTTCTCTTATATTCCAGTTAATTCTCCTAATAATATAAACATATTTCAAAGTTATTTCCTCAGGTAGTTTAAGAAATTCAGCTATTGTTAGTTTATTGTTTGTAGTAATCGCTTCCTTTATAAACTTAGTCGAATTAATCAATTCAGGAGATTTTATTTCTTCTAATTGTTCAAATGTTGATGCTGTAGGAGAATTACGAAACATAAAATTTCTATAAATCTTGGCAAGTTCAATTAACTCATTATTCAAATCACTTGCTTTCAGAACCGATAGACTTCCTACTATCAAAATTGTTATTATAAAAATCCTTCTCATATTATGTTTATTTTTTTTATTTATTAATATTTTTATTTTAATAAAGAACTTCATCTTTATGGTTGCAAAATTATTCATTTTTTTAATACTTTTAATAGTTTTATACAAATTTTTTAGGTAGTATCCCAAAAAGTGTGTAAATTTTTGTGTTGTGCTGTACAAATTACTTAAATATGAAAAATTAAGCTATTATTCCACTAACGTATAATTCACTATGTTTTTATACTGATAATAGCGTTGTAATATTTTATCAACATAACGGACAGTGTGTTCAGNTTGAGAATATCTGCCGCATTTTAGTTCATGATGAAAAGGGGAGTTCTTTTTAGCAAGCAGTTTCAGTGCAACTGCCACATTGTTATCCCATTTATTTTCGTTCAAACCGTATAGTCGGGCAAGTTTTCTTGCATCTTCTATTCGACAATTGCCGGCATTGTAAGCTGCCAACACAAACTTCATTAATTCGTCTTTGTCTTTTACGCCTAAATTAATGTATTTATCTTGTAAAATTTTCAGGTATCTGCATCCGGCTTCTATTTGATTTTCGGGAGAGTCGTCAATCGTAATGCCTAAATAATCAGCCGTATTCGGCATAAATTGCATTATTCCCCATGTGTTTTTGCTTTTACTATCTGCTTGAAATTTCGATTCTTGATAAATTAAAGATGCAACAAGTAACCAATCTAATTGATATTTAGTGGCATATTTTTGAATAATTTTATCGTAGGAAGATATGTCGTTAAGTGGAAAAAGATTTTTTTGGTATTTAAGCAGTGTGCGAATGGAAGAGGAAGGGGAATAGTGTTTTTTCAATAAGAATTGATAGGATTGGCTTGTCGTAAAATCCGCTAACCATTGATTGACAGCGAACAATAAGCTGTCGTTATGCTTTCTTATCACCCAGTGCAAAGCCTGATTTTCTAATACGGTATGGTCGTATTCAAGGTGTTGAAAGAAGATAGTGTTGGCATTGATGTTTTTATAATAAGCAAGTGTTCTGTCTATATTTCCTTTATTTACTTCATTCACAATTTGTTTAGAGAATAATGGCGATACTTCAAAAGTAAAAGAATAATTTTGTGGGATATCCGTGCTTTGTATATAACCCAATGAGGCGGGTATTACGATGGGCTGCTTGGCTTGCTTTGCTTTTAAAGTCGAATGCTTTAAAACTTTCTTTTTATGTTGCACTAAAACGATAGAAGAATAGGAGTGAGGCAGGGTGTAATCGAACAATATTTGAGAGTGAAAAGTGGGAACTGCATCTACGGCTAAAATGTCTACTTCATTGTTTAATAAAGCCTTATAATATTCTTTATGATTATGATAAACTTTGTATTCTATTTCTATATCCAAATGTTTTGCCATTTTATTTATCATTTCGTAATGAAAGCCGTATATTTCGCCTTGTAATACAAAATAGTCGGTATAATTATGTAAAATGCCTACTTTAAGAATGTTTTCTTTTTTGATTTCTTCCCAAGTGCGAACAGTTTGATAGTGTTTTGCTTTGTATTGATTGATAATAATGGACAATGCTACAACAATAAGGAAAATAGATAACGTTAGAATTCTAATCAATCTATGTTGCTTTCTACGCTTTAAAAGAGAAAGACGATTAATCATTTTTGATAATTTTTTTTGTAATTACCAATTGGTTTTCTAAGGTTATTTTAATGAAATACATAGAATTGTGTAATCCGGAAATATCCATATCGGTATGTTTTCCCCTTGCCAATGTTTTTATTATAACTTTTCCGGTTATGTCAACAATTTCTATTTGTTTCATATTGAATGTTGCTGTCGTTACGGTGATAGCCTTAGCTGCCGGATTGGGATAAATATTTACGTTTTCGCTTTCTTTTATTTTGTTAAATACTTGTATTCCAATAGTTGTATCGGGAGGTGTGATGCCTTTGTAAAAACTCAATCCACCTGCAAAATTCCCTACGATTAAATCCGGGTATTTTTCGTTGGTCAGAAAACCGCAGGCAACAGCCGTTCTATAGCCTTCTCGGATAGGGTAACGCATATTTTCAAACACATAGAACATACTGTCTTTTAGATTAAAGCCGGCATTTAAATTGTTGTCTATATGGTCGTAATAATACACATATCCGTTTTCGGCACCCACCCACAGTCTTGTTTCACCTTGGGAAGTACGAATGAAGCAAGGCACCGAATAGCCAAAATAGGATTCATCGTAATCTCTTACATCTACATCGCCCAAATTGTCTGTGATTTTTGTGAATACAGCTTGATTTTTAGTGCCTGTATTTTTGTAATAACATAGCTGTCCTTTTTTGTTTCCTATAATTAAATCTACTAAACTGTCTTTGTCTAAATCGAAAAGTTGAGGAGCTGCAAAATCGCCAATATCAATGTTTTGATAGTTGGTAACAGCTTCTTCGAAGATTAAAGTATCGTCGGTGGAAATGTTTTTTAAATAAAGCAAAGTTCCATCGTTGAGACCTACTATCATATCTGCTTTTCCATCGTTGTTGATGTCGGAAAAGGTAGGCAGCAAAGAAGTATATTTATAGTAACGCAAGTTGCAAAAATCGTCGGTGATAAGTTGAAAAACAGGCTGATTAACCGTTCCCGTATTTTTATAGTAAGCAATAGAGGCAGTATAGTAGCATTTTAGTATTCCATTGATAAAAGTTGCCGTATCGAAATAGCCGTAGTTGCCTATAAATAAATCCAATAAACCGTCGTTGTCAATGTCGTACAAAACGGGATAGGCACCTGCACCGACATCTATCATTTGGTCTTGAAACAAAGATTTTGTTTGCAAACGAAATTGAGGTTTTTCGTTGGTTCCGAAGTTTTTATACCACCAAACGCTGTTAAAGTTTTCCGATTTAAGGTAAGCCAAATCCAAGGGGGAAACCACTAAATCTTTTAGTCCGTCATTGTCAATATCAATAAAAATAGGGCAGGGCATAGAATAAATATCAATGGGGACATCGTAAGAAGGGAAGTGCATATCCACTTCGGTTATGTGTGCCGAATCTTTTGTNCCGCCATTGCTAAGTAAAACAAGATTGGAATAGTCCATATCGCCTAACAGCAAATCGTAAAGTCCTGAACCGTTTTCATCTAAGAGCAGCATAGTAGAGCCTGTATGACGATGCGTTTTCGTTGATTGGTCGTTATCGCAGTAGTCGTTTAAATAAATCGTATTGCCTTCTTCGCTTTCGGAAAAATAGCCCCAACAGCGTTCCGATAAATGGAAATCCAAAGAATCGCGATGACCGTATTTTTCTACCGATTGATTTTTATGATAATCAATATATTTGCCTAATGCCCAGAAAGCTAAAACATCTACGTCGCCATCGCCGTCTATGTCTTTAATGACGATATAATCACCTTCCGTGCAAAATAGATTGATATAGCTGTTGTAATATTTAGAGGTAATTTGTTCCGTGAAAAGTTCAAATTGTAAAACGGTATCGCTCACATTTTTATATACTTTTAAGCCTGCATTTTCGTAGGTGAAAATATCTTCTTTCCCGTCGCCGTCAAAGTCAATCAGTTGTAGAAAGCCGTTGATATCTTCCGGAAAAAGATGAACATAAGAAGGGTCGTAAACATAATTGATTTCGCCCTCTTTGTCGGCTTTGTTGATAAAAGGTAAAATGCGTCTTCCATGTACATCAAATGCTACAATGTCTTTAATGCCGTCTAAATCAATGTCAATGCTTGCCATTTGAATGTTATTCATACCGCCGGACCAAGGATAAAGCAAAAACGAATCTTTGTTGTGAACAACGGGAACACCAACGTATTTTACAAATCCATAATCGTGGGTGCTTTGTGAAAAGGAATTCACACTTATTAGCAGTAAGACCAATAATAAAGTGCTTCTTTTTTTATAGCATAATCGTAGTTGAATCATTATTTTAAGGTAGTTTTATTTTTTGATTAAGACTCAAAATGTCGTTTTCTTTTATACGATTGATTTCGCATAGTTTATTAACAGTGGTACTGTATTTTTTTGCGATTTTATAGAGAGTATCGCCTTGTTTTACAATGTGATATTTGGGTTTATAAGTAGTAGGGGGCGGGGTGTTTTCTTTTTGAGGAACGATGGGTTTACTTTTAACAATACTAATGCTGTCGTCGGTAGTGTCGTTTATGTTTAAAGTATCGTTTAAAATATCGCTGCTGACAGGAATTTCGTCCACCTGATTTTTATTGTTATCGTAGTCTTCTTTAGCATAAAATTTTCCATTAACAACGATTAATGTATCGGTAGTTAATTGATAAGTGTCAAAATCAATAATCGTTTTAGGGTTAAAGCATTCGTATAAGAAACGTGTTTCAAAGTGCAGATGTTCAGTGCTTGCTCTTCCTGTACGACCTGCTTTTCCTATTAGTTCGCCTGCTTTTACTTCTTGATTGGGAAGTACGCTAACACGTGATAAATGGGCGTAAACGGTTTCCAATCCATTATCGTGTCTGATAACAACTATTCCGCCATAGCCGTAATAAGCCATGCGTGCCATGCGTACTACGCCATTCCATGCTGCTACTATAGGGTCGCCATGGTTTTGTTTGATGTCCATTCCCGTGTGCATTCTTCCACTGCGAAGACCGTAAGAAGAACAGACTTTGCCATCGCATGGAAACACAAAACTGCCTGTTTTATCGTTATTTAACGGTAAAATATACGTAGTGTCTTTTCGAAAAATATATGCCGAACGTGTGTGTTCGTTCCGCCACTCGTCGGTGTAGAAGTGAGCAGCAGGCAAATATTCGATAGAAAGAATAGTGTTTTTTATAACGGAAATACTATCCATACATTGTTTCTCGGTAGTTAATGTCGTATCTGTTTTTATTTCTACTTGAGCAAAAATACCGGTACTGAAAGCAAGTAAAGTAATAAGTATAATTGATTTATGTTGCATTACGAATTATTATGTTAACGATTGGAATACATTTCTTCATAATATTTTTGGTAATTTCCTGAAGTTACGTTCTTTAACCAATCTTCATTATCGAGATACCATTTAACGGTGGTGCGAAAACCTTCATCGAATTGTACGCTTGGCTGCCAACCGAGTTCGTTTTTGATTTTACTTGCGTCAATAGCATATCGTAAATCGTGTCCTTTGCGGTCGCTGACAAAAGTAATCAGTTGAGTAGAAGTTCCTTTTGGACGTTGTAACAATTCGTCGGTTATGGCTATAAGCTGGTGTATTAAGTCGATGTTTTTCCATTCGTTATTGCCGCCAATATTATAGGTTTCGCCTTTTCGCCCTTGATGATAAATTAAATCAATTGCTTTTACATGGTCTTCTACGTACAACCAATCCCTTACATTGATACCTTTTCCATATACCGGCAAAGGACGATTGTGTAATATGTTGTTGATAAAAAGAGGAATTAGCTTTTCAGGAAATTGATAGGGACCATAATTGTTCGAGCAATTTGATATAACAATATTCAAACCGTAGGTGTCGTGATAGGCTCTGACAAGGTGGTCGGAACTTGCTTTTGAAGCCGAATAAGGACTGTGAGGGTCGTAGGGCGTAGTTTCGACAAATGCACCTGTTTCACCCAGAGAACCATAGACTTCGTCGGTTGAAACATGGTAAAATCTTTTGTTTCCCATGTCCTCTTTCCATGTGTTGCGTGCCGCATTTAATAAGTTGACGGTGCCTACAATGTTGGTGTAAATAAATTCTAAAGGCGAATGTATCGACCTATCCACATGCGATTCGGCAGCCAAATGGATAAGCCCATCAAAATTATGTTCGGCAAACAGCTCGTTTATAAAATTTTCATCAACGATATCACCTTTTATAAAAGTGTAATTACTTTCTTTTTCAATATCTTTTAAGTTTTCAAGATTGCCGGCATAAGTTAATTTATCTAAATTATAGATATGATAATTAGGATATTTTCTGACCATTAAATGAACTAAATGTGAACCTATAAAACCGGCTCCGCCTGTTATTAATATTTTTTTCATCTTTCTTTTTTTTTCAAACATAAAATATTTTGCAAAGATACAAAATAAAAAAACAGAATTTAAAATTCATGATACTTTATTTTATATTTTTGCATTATCAAAATAAATGTTTATAATGAACGAAAAAATCATTATTTTTTCAGCACCTTCGGGTTCGGGCAAAACGACCATATTGAAAGAATTAATCAATATGGATTTGCATTTGGCATTTTCTATCTCTGCAACAAGTAGAAAACAGCGTAAAGATGAGGTGGAAGGTAAAGATTATTATTTTTACAGTCCTGCTCAATTCAAAAAAGGTATTGAAGATAATTTATTCTTAGAATGGGAAGAAGTTTATGAAAATCAATATTATGGGACTTTATATTCGGAGATAGACCGCTTGTTTGCATTGAAAAAAAACATAGTATTCGATGTGGATGTTTTAGGCGGTTTAAACCTCAAACGAAATTTTAAAGAAAAAGCTTTGGCAGTGTTTATCAAACCGCCTTCGATAGAAGAACTAAGAAATCGTTTACTAAAAAGAGGCACCGAAACCGAAGAATCCTTACGCAAACGTTTAGAAAAAGCAAACTATGAATTAAGTTTTATTAATCATTTCGACCAAGTAATTGTTAATGACGATTTAGAACAGTCAATAAAACAATCTTATCAAATAATTTCGACATTTATAAAAAAATAAAAAACATTAAAATATAAAAAATATGAAGGACACACCAATACCGTACGACATTGTACAAAAAGTAGTTAAAAAAAGTAATTTACCAAGCATTGGAAAAGCTTCTATACGCGAAGTTAAGCGATTAATAAATGAAATTGAAGAAGCATCGGGTAAGAAATTTATACGCATGGAGATGGGTATACCGGGTTTACCTTCCGTACAAATAGGTTTAGATGCTCAAAAAGAGGCTTTAGATAATGGAGTATCAGCAATATATCCTGATATAGACGGAATTCCATCTCTGAAGTATGAGATGGCACGTTTCTGTAAAAATTTTATGGATATTGATGTTCAGCCTGCTTCTTGTATTCCTACTGTCGGTTCGATGCAAGCCGGCTTTGCCACTTTCTTAACATTTCAACATTTGCACAAAGAGAGAGATACGACTTTGTTTATTGACCCGGGATTTCCCGTTCAAAAACAACAACATCGTATTTTGGGAGCAAAATTCGAAACTTTTGATGTTTATGATTTTAGAGGAGAAAAATTAAAAGATAAATTGGAAAGCTATTTGAGCAAAGGCAACATTCATTCTATTATTTATTCCAATCCTAACAATCCGTCGTGGATTTGTTTTACTGAGAAAGAATTAAAAATCATCGGAGACTTAGCCAATAAATACGATGTGATTGTAATAGAAGACCTTGCTTATTTTGGTATGGATTTCCGCAAAGACATATCTACACCCGGCAAACCACCTTATCAGGTAACGGCGGCAAAATACACCGATAATTATGTACTTTTTATTTCAAGTTCTAAAGCATTCAGTTATGCGGGCGAACGCTTGGGCGTGATGGTCATTTCCGAAAAACTTTTCAAAGGACAATATCCCAACTTAAAACAGTATTTCGGTACGGATAATTTAGGACATGCTATGGTTTACGGAGCTGTTTATGCTTTGAGTTCAGGGACTTCTCATTCGGCACAATATGCAATGGCAGCCATACTGAAAGCTTGTAACGATGGAGATTATAATTTAGTCGAAGGCATGGTCGAATACAGAGATAAAGCCAATGCGATGAAAAAAATGTTTACCGATAACGGTTTTAAAATCGTGTACGACAAAGACGAAGACCAACCTCTGTCCGACGGATTTTATTTTACAATAAGCTATCCCGGATTTAGTGGCGAAGAGCTACTTGCCGAATTATTGTATTATGGTATCAGTGCTATTTCGCTTGCCATTACAGGCAGTCAGCGATTAGAAGGATTGAGAGCTTGCGTATCGTTGATTCAAAAAGAAGAATTTCCCGAGTTGGAAAGACGATTGAAAATCTTTGCCGAAAATCACCCTTTACAATAAAAAATGTGAAAATAAAGACCAGATATAAAAAGACTAAAAATCTGAATCCCAAATTTATATCAGCAATTAATGCCGTTGGAATTGCTGTGATTTTAACGCTNGTTTTTTATATAGGTAACGCATTACAACTATCGTTATTAACGGTAGTTGTAATCGCTATCTTATCAACATTAATTATTTCATTCTTAACGACTTATTATTGGATTGATACTTTTATTTATCATAAAATAAAATTGATTTATAAAATTATTTTGGATTATAAAATGTCGAAAGACACCAAAAAAGAGTGGAGAAAAAAATACAGGTCTATTGAAATGGCAGAGCAAGAAGCGATATCCTACGTAACGAAAAAAGACATAGAAATGAAGCATTTGCGTGAAATGGAAGCGTTTAGAAAAGATTTTTTGGGAAGTGTTTCTCACGAACTGAAAACACCTCTCACTTCCATTCAAGGATATGTGTTAACACTCTTAGACGGTGGATTATATGACGAAAAAATAAACTATCAGTATTTATACAAAGCATCGAAAAATATTGATAGAATTATTGCAATAGTGAACGATTTGGACACCATTACAAAGTTAGAATACAAAGATTTCAAATTAAATATAGAGAAAATAGATTTAAAAAAACTCTTACAAGATAGTTTAGATATGCTCGAAATGCTATCGAAACAGCATAATGTTCGCTATGAAGTCAATGCCAATGTTGAACGTTCTTACATGGTTTATGCCGATAGAGAATCCATACAAAATGTATTTTTAAACTTGATAACCAATGCTATAAAATACAACGACAAAGAGGAAAAAAAGATAAAAATAACTTTCTTCGATATGGACCAAAACTATTTGATAGAGATAACGGACAATGGAATAGGAATAGAAAGCCGACATCTTCCACGTTTGTTTGAGCGTTTTTACCGTATCTCGAAAGACAGGTCACGCGAAATGGGCGGTTCCGGCTTAGGCTTAGCCATCGTCAAACACATTATAGAAGCACACAAGCAGAGCATCTATGTAAGAAGCACGCCGGGTGTAGGTTCTACCTTTAGTTTTACTTTGAAAAAAAGTAATTAAAACGAAGTTTATAGTTTACAAACAAGTAGTTTTTCAATAATGTTTACATTTTTCTTACTTTTTCTTTCTCTCACAATAAAGCCTATAAGATTGCGTTTGCAACATTACTTAACTGAATAATATAAATATAGACAATGAGAAAGTTATTGATTGTATTGATTTTGTTTAAAGCTATTACAGGATTGGCACAAAATAAAGCCGACGACATTATAGGATATTATTATACCGTTGACCCTTATACGGATGAAAAATCGCAGTGCTATATTTATAAAGCAAAAGACGGAACTTATGAAGCCGTAGTATGTTGGGTAGATAATATAGAAAAGAAGTATGCTTTAAACTATGTTTT
>JGI24712J26585_10004470_pt1 | contig 10642 bp, 7 predicted proteins | sample BioPla3DNA2_FD_26585 | JGI IMG/M metagenome (IMG submission 26585)
TCGTCCTTGGCCCGGCTGGGCGCGAACGCCTCGCGGTACTTGGCCAGGGTCACCGGATTGACCGGATACAGGTCCAGGAACGCATGCCCCATCAGGGCGTAGATCAACGACCCCCGGCTCTGCTCCAGACACACGGCCACACGCTGGCCGGGATACTGGGACTGTAGCTCGGAGAGCCAGTCGGCCAAGGCTTCCGGTGTATGCTCAATCACCCGGTGACGGCTTTTGCCCGTGGCTACATCCCAGAGCCAGACGTCGTGTTTCTCCGACGCCCAGTCCAGCCCGATCAGCGCCGCATATTCTTCCGTTGGGTTTGCTTCGTTCTTGTTCATCTTGTCTTCCTCCCGTATGGTTTGGCAACGGGAACACGCGAACCGGCGACCTGCGAAAGCCTTATAGTGGAGGCCTGTACGCGGCCATCCTCTGGAGTATTCGTTTCAGCCGCTGGCGCATCGTCCCGGCTCGAAAATCTTGCGCCATCCATCCACTGGAAGGGGGGCTTGTTCGTAGCCGGGCCGACGCGTGTTTCCACTTTCATTCCATTCCCGCCGCCGACGGTTCGCAATTCAAAACGGCAGCGGTTCGGGAGAGTTATGAACAGGCGGGTGCGGGGAGCTTCGCGGGGCTCTCCTCCCCGCCTGTCCATAACTCTGGTGTTCCTATAAGGGGGGCTTGATCGAGTCGCTATGCCTCAAAGTAGGTTCGGATTCTGTCCAAGAAGCGCGACCACCCTTCCCTTGCCCCTCCTTCCGCAAGCCGCACCCACGCTCGCGGACACCCACTTTTCCACGCTATGGAAACTTTATTTTCAGTTTTTCCACGCTATGGAAAAATATTTTCCACGGTGTGGAAAACTTTTCCGGTGAGGTCGCGGAGTTGCGTGGTGGGCGGGAAAGTGAAGCCGGAGGCGGGCATGTGCGGGGAGTAGGGCGCGAGCTGGTAGTACAGGATGGTCACTTCGCCGGCGCCGTCTTCGAGGGTAAGGATGGTGTTGGTGTGGCCAAGGTGTTTGCGTGTGCGGACGAGCCAGGTGAAGTCGAAGGGGCCTTCGCCGAGGACAAGGTCTTCGTCCAGCGTGACGGCTCCCTGCCGGATGGCGAAGCGCGCGGTGCCGCGGTTGACGCGGCCTACGACGCGGAACGCGAAGTGGCCGTCGAAATTGTGGCGGATTTGGTTGGGGCGAATGGTTTGCCAGCGGATGTTGCGTCCGTCCCAATCGTTTGGGGGGATTGTTTGGATGGAGATGAAGTTCGCGGAATCGTCGGCGGCTTTGGCGCGGTCGCTGAGAACCAAAGCGGGGCTGGAGCGGGCGGGTGGTTCGCCGATGAGCGTCTGGAAGATTTCGGGATTGGGGTCGTTGCCTTCGGCGACGTAGTGTTTCCAAGGGGTTGTCTGGGTGAGGAGGAATAGGCGCGTGTCGGCGTTGCCGTTCATCAGGCGGTCGGAGCGGAATCCGCAGGCGAGCGCTGCCGCAAGGACGGCGGTTGCGAGCGCGCCGACGAGCCGGGGTTGCCGCCGCCACATGAAGAGGAGGGCGGTGAAAAGCATGAGCAGGGCAACGAAGGCGGAAGCAAATGCGATGGAGGCGGGACCAACGTTTTGCAGGTAGGAGGCCAATGGTTCCCAGTAGGTGTGGAAGCCGATGTGGCTACGAAGTTTTTCGGGCACGCGGAAAAAGGCTTCGGGGGATTCCGTGATTCGGCTTCCCACGTAAGCGAAGAAGAGCACGGGCATGCTGGCGAGGAAGTAGAGCCAAACGCGCGCCGGGCGTCCGCAACGGGAGAGGACGAGCGCCGCCGGCGGCAGGAGCGCAGGGACAGCGGTCAGCAGGTAGCGCCCCGGGATACAGGCGCCGACGAGCGCAGCGGTGGTGGTGCAGTTGGTCAGGAGTACGGCGGCAAGAATCGCGGTGGCTTCCATCGCCCGCAGAGCGGCACGACGGCCGAGGGTGACGCAGAAGGGTAGCGCGACGACAAACCAGAGCAAGGCGGGCAACAGGCCGAGGAGACCGCGCCGGTCCATAAACATTCCCCACATCGCGCGGGGATAGCTCAGGAGAACCTTGTCGTATTCATATGCCTGCGCGCCGGAATAGAAGGTGGCGTGCAAGTGAAGAAGTGTGAGGCCGAAGGCCGCATAGATGGCCGCAAAGGTGAAGAGTCGGGCAAGCTTGGGGGCGAGTTTTTCACCTTTCATGAAAAGCCCCTCGAAGCCGAAGAAAGTGGCGATGACGAGGCTGGCCGGCGCCCAGCGGACATGCGCGTGGGGCAGGAAACCGCAACAGAGCGCGGCGACAATCGTGGCGGACCAGCGGCGCTCCCGTTGCGCTGCCAGCGCCCAGCACCCCCAGGCGAGCAGGCTGCAACCGAGGATTTCAGGGAGGAAACGCGTGCTGTACATGGCCCAGATATACGAGAAGGCGAGCGTCCAGATCACGACTGCCGCGGCGCGGGGGGGTGCCTCCGCCGCCAGACACGCCGTGCGGCAGCCCGCAACGGCAAGCGCGGCGATGATGGCAAGAATCAGTTGACGGCCGGCTGTTCCGAAATAGCCAAAGGGCCAGGCCAGCAGCGGGAGGCCGGAGGAATGGTAGCTGTACAGCTTGCCCTCCGCGTTTTCGATGATGTGTGAACGGGCCAAGGCTGCATGACCATGCTCCTGAATCGTCGCCTGCATTTCGGTGGATAGCTCAAGGTTCCCTTCCGTGACGAGACTTTCGAGCTGAATCAGGTAGTGGGCTTCGTCGCCGGCTTCCTGCCCAATGGTTTCCGCATAATGCAGCCCGATAGCGAAAATGAAGATGCCATAGACGAGAATGGACCACGTGAACAGGCGCGTGTTGCGGCCGGTGCCGGCGGTGGCGACCGAATCGCCGAGAAGGTTTTCAAGCATCCAGGCTGCAATTAAGGCGCAGCCGTATGGGAGAATCAGGCCGGCGGCGGTGAGGCCGATCCAAGGGGAGAGATAGCCGCCGATTGTAACGAGAGGCAGAAAAAGCAGAGGGCGAGTGGCGCGCAGGAGTCGCGCGGGCGGTCCGGCGACTTGTGACAGTTGCCGTCCTGTCCATTGCCAGACGAATACCGTCGCCGCCAGCAAGGCGAGCGCGAGAAACGGGAAAGCGTTCAGGAAGGATTTCGACGCCCACGCGTGGAGTGTGGCTCCCGATTCGGTTCTGAAAGACGCGGCGAGCGGGTGGTCGAGCAATAGCGCAAAGAGGATTGGAAAGGGAAGCATGACGAAAGCGCAACGAAGGATATGGCGGACGGCGGATTTCATGATGACTCGTCTTCTGCTTGAGCGGAGGTGTTGACATTGGCGCGGAGCCGGGCGAGGGCGCGCGGGAAGACGCGCGAGAGGCGGAGGTAGCGGAGTGCGTTCCAGAGGCCGACGGCGCGGAGGGCGCGGACGAGCGTCGCGGCGGGCTGCGGGTTGGCGGTGAAGCGGGAGGCCAGCCAAAGATTTGTCGCGATTCCCAGGGCAGCCATCGCGCGGAAGGCATCGGCTTCGCGACGGCTGATGTCGGCGAGGCCATTGAGGACGGGGAGGTGGCGGTCAAGCGCGATGCGGAGATTGTCGGCGTATTCCGATTGTTTTTCCGCAAAGCCGACGGTCTGGGCCTCGCGGTGGACGCGGTACTCGGAGAGGGGGGTGTCAAGGAAGACAAGGTCGTGGCGGGCGGCTAAACGCAACCAGAAATCCCAATCCGCCGTGTAGCGCAGGGTTTTGTCGAGATAGCCGACCGAATCCAGTAGCGAGCGGCGGAACATGACACCGGGGACCGCGAGATTGTTTTGCACCACGAGTTGCGGGAGCCAGCCGGAAGGTGGGAGACGGTGAACGGTAATTCGTTTGCCGTTCGCGAGATGGAGGAGATGCGAGGTCGCGTTGCTGGGGCGATACCGCAAGCGCTTTGCAGGGAAGGACCAGGTGCCGCATGATTTTCCCGCGCCATTGATGAAGCGAACCGGATGCGCGAAAACATGGGCGTCGGGGAATAGCGTCGCGGCATCCATCAGGGCTTTGAGACGCGCGGGCAGGAAGGCATCGTCTTGGTGGAGGAAACAGATGAAATCTCCCGTGGCTTGCTGGAGCGCGCGATTGGTGGAGGCTACCCAGTTTCCTTGCCGCGCTCCTTCGATGAGGGTGATGGACAGCGCCGCCGATGCGTCGCGGAGGATGCCCGGCGAGTCGTCCGTTGAACCGTCCTCGGCGACGATAATTTCCAGCCGCGCGGGATGAGGCGACTGGCTGGAAAGCGAGCCCAGCGCATGACGCAGATACTTCGCGCCGTTGAAGACGGGCATAACGATGCTTATCGTCGGCGCTTCGGGCATGAGTTCCTCCGTCATTATGGCGGTGGTTGCACTATTCTCGGAGGGTTGCCTGAGAGTCGAAGTGAAGTTCGAGCATGCTGAGCATGAGCGCGTTCATGACCGTGAGAAAGCCGCTGAGCACAAGCGTGAGCGCGAAGACCGAGCTGCGGATGGCGAGTAATTCGCCACGACCGGCGGCCCACCAGTTGACAAGCACGCTCGCAAAGACGCCAACACCGGCTGCGCCGACGAGAAGGCCGAGGATCAGCCAGCGTTCGAGGTGGAACTTCGCCGGCGGTGCGGCTTCCTGCCCGCTGAGCCCGACGAAACGGCGGAACTTCGCCGCGAAGGCCGAAAACCAGAGGAGCTGGAGACCGATGCAGAAGAACGGCACGGCGTAGAAGAGATGGTGGTAGTCGAGGTGCATGCCTCCGATGGTGACGGGGCCGAGCGAGAGCATCAGGATCATCAAGCCGAACACAACGCTCAATATCCAGCCGGGAGCGGTGAAGACGATATGCGGCGCGAAGAGTAGAATGAAGCGCAAGTGACGCCAGCCGTCGCGCCAGGTGTTGAGGTGGGGCTTGCGGTCGCGTGTGTCCACACGCAGCGAGCAGGGAATTTCGACGACCTTCAGGTTGCAGAGCGCGGCCTTGATGAGCATCTCGGAGGCAAATTCCATCCCGCCGGAGACGAGGCCCATTTTCTCGAATGCCTGCTTCGAAAAGGCGCGCATGCCGCAGTTGCAATCCGTGATGCGCAGGCCAAAGAAGAGGCGGATAAGCCAGGTGAGCACCGGCGTGCCAAGGTAGCGGTGGAGCGTGGGCATGGCGCCGGGCTCGATGTTGCCGCGAAGGCGGCTGCCCATGGCGAGATCGGCGCCCTGCTGAACGGCGCGGACCATTTCGAGCGCCTCGCGGAAGTCGTAGGTGGCGTCGGCGTCGCCCATGACGATGATGCGGCCCTTGGCGGCGCGGATGCCTGAGAGTAGCGCGAAGCCGTAGCCGCGGCGGTCGGCGGCGACCACGCGCGCGCCGGCGGCTTCGGCGAGTGCCTGCGATCCGTCGGTGGAGCCGTTGTCGGAGACGACCACTTCGCCGGGCGCGCCGAGGGCGGTAATCAGCTCGCGCGCCAAGCCAATCGCCTGGGCAATCGTGGCGGATTCGTTCAGGCAGGGGATGACAACGCTTAGTTCAAGGTTTGTGTCAGGCGTTTCCATGGTGGAGGCTCCTTTCGGGTGCAGTGGCCCGGACGTTCCAGGCCGTGAGTGTTATGAAGATGAGAGACAAAATGAGCGCGGAGCAGAAGAAGCTGGCCGCTCCGCCGACGACGCCGTAGTTCCGCACGGCAAATGGGGTGAACGTGTGACTCGCCAAGGCCGCGAGCACGATGCCGAGCAGGCAGGCGGCCTGGTGGCGGCGGATGATGAGAACCGATTGAAAAACGTAGTATACGGCGATGAACGCGCCACCGGCAATCAGCAGGCAGAGGGCATTGCGGTGGGGCGTCAAATCAATCCCGTAGAGGAGGGAAAGCAGCGGCGCGCCCCAGACGTAGGCCAAGAGCAGAGTTGGCACGGTGAATGCCACAATCCAGGCGAGCTGGTGCCCAATCTGCCGACGGAAGCCGCTTGCGTCCCCTGCCTTGCTACTGAGCGCCAGCGGAGTCAGCGCCGGACGAAGCACAAAGCTGGAGAGCAAAATGACAAGGAAGGACGGCATGAATAAGGCATTGTATTCGGTCATCCGCCGCTCGTCCAGAAGCGCGTCAATCACGTACCGCGAGAGATTATTGAGGTAGATGAAAAGGAAGGCGTTTGTGGCAATGGGCAGGCACGCGAGGAACAACTGACGTTGCTTGCGGAGGGTTGTGCGGAGGGTCAGGCGCGCGAAGGAAGGAATGAGCAGGCCGTCCATGCCGAGCAGCAATAACCAGTAGAGAAGCGCCATCCAGGCAAACGCGGCGAACATGTCCCGCGTAATCCACAGCGCGACGCCGAACAACCCCAAAGGCAGGATGGTCTTATAGAACATCCCCTTCGAGGCGATGTCCAGTCGGCCAAGCTGCTGATAGCGCCCCTCGAAAACATCGGAAAAGGACTCGCCCGCCCGGAGCGCAAGCAGCAACAGGACGGCAATGGCCTTATCCCGCCCCACCCCGCCTGCGACAATCCACACAGCACCCGCAACGGCCATCAGTCCGACCGTCAGCGCCCGCGAAACGAGGTAATCGCTGAACGAGTACGCCTCGTCCACGTCTGACACCTGAAAGGGGCGCATCTGGAAGAGTCCAATGGTGATTAACTGTTGCGAAATGGCCAGCGCGATGCTGAACACACCGCCCCAGTAGGGGCCGTGTTCGCCGAGAAGCCGTACAATGAGCACCAGAAGAACGAGCGAGCTGGCGCTGAAGCATCCGCCGGAGAGCGCTGTCCAAAAGTAGGTGCGCCGCGCCAGCGCACCGGGATTCTCCAAACGCAAAAAGCGAAGCACCCAGCCGCCGACGCCGGAAATTGGGGCGCGGGACAGCAAGGATGGCAACGCGTGTTCCGCCATTTTCATTCGAACCGTGCGATGTAGCGGGAGGGATAGAGCCACTTCTCCCGCAGTCGGGCGTAGCGCAGATACTCAGGTGAGTATTTGTACCAGGGGAAGCGGGGAAACTTGAAGGCCCGGCCCCGATGGTCGCGGACCGCGTAATCCGGATTGTATTCGCCGCCCAGCACGCGGATACAGGCGGTCTTAGCCTCGGTCGCGGAGCCAGCCACCAGCTCAAGAGCGGCGCGGAAGGTCTGGCCGCGCGTGCAATCGTCGTCCACCAGCAAAATCTTCCGGCCGCGGATGGATTCCGGACATTCGCTCAGAACAACTGGTTCATTGCCATATAGCGCATCCCGCAGGTAGCAACCGCCGATAACGTCATCCGTGTCCAGATTGCCAATGCGAATCTGCCGATGAGTGATGCGGATCGTCTCGAACGGAAGGCCGAGGTTTTGGGCGACATGGAGGGCGGGGTACAGCCCGCCATTGGCGATGCCTACGACAACTTCAGGCGCATAGCCGGAATCGCGAACCTTCGCGGCGAGCTCCACGGAAAGTTGCTTGACCTCGGCCAGCGAGAAGAACGATCCGCCTGTCAGTCGGAACATCATCCGCTGCAGTCTGGTGAAGGCACGCTCCGGCAGGGTCAGCGCGGAATACTTCCCCCAGATGCTCTTGACGCGCAAACAACCCCGAAAGAAAAACGAGTCGCGCTTGACATGGATGTTGCGCGGTGCCCAGGGAAAGTTCTGTGGCGTCGGCGCTTCAGAAAGCTCAAACGTGGCGCGTCCGATCTCTTCCGGAAAGTGCGCGTCAATGCCGGGAAGGCCCACCTTGCCGTACCGCTCGCAATCCTCCGCCGCGCGCTGGTCGGGCCGGGCGGAAAAGGTGCGAGAGTTGAAGACTTCGACGATGTCCGTCTGCGAAAAGGCGAACTCGTGGACCTCTGGCTTGAGCGAAGATGGCCGCCATCTGTCATGCGGATGCGGCAGAGCGACAATCCCGCCCTGTGCGCGAATCGCGGCCATCGTCGCTTCCACGCTCTGGCCAGGCGCGATCTCCTCTTTGAGGAAGAGACCGATAATCTCTCCGGCAGTCGTCATAATCTCCGCGCCGACGATTGTAAGAAACTCAGGAAAGCGCTCTTGAAAGCGCAACGCCCCCTCAATGGTGTTGTGATCTGTAATAAACAGGCAATTTATGCTGGCGGCTCTGGATCGGCGCGCCAATTCTGGCAATGTGATTCTGCCATCACCGGAGTAAATCGTATGGACATGGAACATGCACTTCATCGTGCGACTGCTTTTCGTTCCTTTGAGGGTCGTTGTGTACTTTTGTTATTGAGTCCGGTTATATCCAAGACACACGCGAGATTCAAGTCGTGCCTGTGTGTCGCAATCTTCTTTTTCGCCTCCGGTTCATGGCAAATATCGCAAGCCAAACGATGAATAGGATGGCGGCAAGCGCGCAAGCAAGTATGGTAACAAGCGCCCCATGGATTAAGTAGGCGTAACTCTCTCTCATATTTTTCCTGTTACAAAACAGGGCGATAATAGCCCCCGCGTGAACGAGGCCCAATGCAATTATCGAACCCGCCACGCGATGAGCCCAGGGCACCTTGCAAATTCGCCACAAACCCGCGCCGACAATAATTCCGCCCATACTGAAGGGAATGTATTGGAGAAATATCTGGTCCATCTTCTATCCTCAACCGTTATGGGTCAAACCGAGGCGCACTCGGATGCCAACGGCAAGAATCTTCTTCTTCAACGTTTTCATGTTAGTCCTGATAGTGAAGACGAAGCATGAGGGATGGGGCATTGGTGTAGATGGTGATGATGCCGTTGCCATCGGAAGTGTGCGAAATTGCACGCCAATTCCATCCGTTTCCTTCAACTCTGTCTGCACCTTCAATGCGAAAATCCTCCACAAATGCCCCTAGCGGGTGCGTTAAAGTCAGCGCATGAGCGCCCTCACGAACTCTCAAGGCGGCAATCGTTCGCTGTTCATCCGGCCACTCAGCAGGGTTATGTGTCATACGCCCCGAGGCGCCGTCCGCATTCACATAATGTCCCAACCATTCGTCAGAGTCGGCAGGATAATCACCTGCGGGAAGATAGAAGTATAAATTACGGTCGCCGTCACCGTGTCCAGCTCCCGTATAGGAATAGACCACGCCGGTCTGCATATTGGTTACCGCCATGTCCACGCTGTTGGTGCCATCCACGGCATTGGAAATGACAAGCAAATAGACCGCCCCACCCTCTGCGTTCACGGGAGCGTCCATTATCGCATTCGCCGAAGTTTTGATGCTGCCGCCCATGAGAATATTTGTCCCGGCCTCAGAAGTTTCCGCCCCCGATCCAATGTCCAAGGCAGTTGATGCCCCCCGGTTCGCAACAACGGTACCTCCTGAAATTTCGATATGACCGCCCGATGCATACGTGCCGCCACCGATGCCTGCACCGGACAAATAGGGCCTATCACCCGCGCCTCCTGTTGCTGTCACGCTCCCACCGGTGATGGCTATGAACCCGCCTGCGCTGGCATTTCCACCTCCAATGCCCGCGCCGCAACCATTCTCCCCCAATCCTCCGCCTTGGGCGACAACAGTTCCTCCCGCAATTGTGATGATTCCGCCATCTCCACCATTGTCGCCACAGCCAATTCCGGCCCCGCCAGCGCCGCCTATTGCCGTAATATTTCCGCCGAGGATTGAAATTTTCCCGTTCCGCCTGTCTTTTCCACTTCCGATTCCTGCGGCATTGCCACCACCTATGGCCGTCAAAATGCTGGTGACATCGCCATTGGTGATGGCCAGCGTTGCTCCGCTCGGAACCTCTATCGCCGCTCTGTACCTGCCACTCATCAGAAAATTGCTTCCAACCAGAGTAAGGTTCAGCGTTGTATTGCTCGCCAGACTGAACGCACTGAGGTGGCGATTGGTCACCTGAATATTCAGGTTGCTAATGGTTACATTCGCCACCGCCACATCGGTTTTAACTGTGATGGTGTTGACTGTGCTCGTCCCGTAAATGAGATAGGGGTCAGAATCCGCAATTTTCACATTTCCATCGGCGATATCATAAGAGACGGCTCTTACGGCCGCAGAAACGGATATGTTGTCTATATAGACCGCATAATTCCCTTTTCCAAAGTTATCGCGGAGGTTAAATCTTAAACAATACAAATCTTCGCCAGGCAAATTTCCATTCAATACGGGTTCGCCATCAAGAATAAACTCATAGGTGTGTCGTGTCAGATCAGCCATAATCGTGGCATTATGCCAAACCCCCGCCTGATAAGAACCCATTAGGGCGCCATTCCAAAATTGCCCGTCCCCACGAAAATCAAACTGGTTTGCAAATCCAGTGCCATTAGATAGATGCGTATCCATAAAGACAGTAAAATTGAAATAGTCTTCCTGATAGTTGGTCGTAATTGCTGGGATGAACACAGAAAAATTAACGAGCATCGCCGGTATCTGCGGCAAATCGAGTCGAATTTGTTCGGACCTTACCTCTGACATAACGCCCGTTGACCCGGACCATTTGAACTCACAGACCTGACTTCCGGTGTGATTTCGGATCATTGGCCCATCCGTGTCATAAGTATGAGAGATCGAAGACGGCGCATAAGGCACGTTTGACGCTACGGTTACAGCCGTGTCTATGCTGTGATATGGTGTTTCAAAACTAATTTCATAAAGTGAATAATAGTCATGAGCACAGGAAGGTCTGGGCCAGAGGAGCGCGATGCCGATGATCGTATACGACACGAATTTTATGT
>JGI24712J26585_10004471_pt1 | contig 10642 bp, 7 predicted proteins | sample BioPla3DNA2_FD_26585 | JGI IMG/M metagenome (IMG submission 26585)
GCAATACTTTTTCGATGGGGCACCCAATAGCCGCTTTTCGTGATACTTTGGTAATTTTTTCGGCTTGTGGATTTATTACTGTAACTATCCCGTTTTTATCGGTAGCCACAATTCCTTCATGTGCGAAGTCCATGATGATGCGAAACCTTTCCGCTCTTTCAGATTCCTTTTTTTTGGATAGAGCGATACTAATCGCGGTTGCCAACGCTCTATTTACCCCATCTTCTGAGTATATCAGCGTAGCATGCATCCCCAATTTATTTGCAATCTCAAAAACAAGTCCGGGTCCGATAATATTGTCAACACCCTCTTTAAACAATTTATTTAATATTTTTTCCGCTTCAAAAGGATTATTATAGCTTAACTGTTTAACGGAAACCGTTAACATATCCTGAATCTCATGGAGATATTGGATTTTATTATTATTATGGGTTACAATACTTATCTCATTTGAATATTTTCGGGCTTTTTTTAACGCTAAAAGTATATCGTAACCTGTTACTTTTATTTCAACAATAGGACTGGATAAAGGATACGACAAGGAAGAAAAATTTCCCGAACAAATAAAAACATCTGCTTCACCGTTTTTTTCCATTTTCTCTGCAATTTTTATTGCATCGTCGATAAGCTTATTTATTATCTTGATATCTGCTGAGTCAAAAAATTTGTATTTATTTTTTTCAATTAAAGAAGTTAGTTTACCATAGCTCATACAAGCAATAACCGGCTTCATTTATATACCCCCTAAAGCATTGGAATATAAACTTGTATCTTTTGTACCTTTTACCTTAGTACTATAAATTTGCATAGAAGGCCTGTATTTCCTGCCGGTAAATTTGGGAAGCGCTGCATTAAAAGGACAAGATGATGATCCCCTTGATCGTTATAACCTTGTGCTTTGAACCCAAGAGCAGACGAACCTCAGAAGAACGGTACACAATAACAGATTGTTGCAATTAGGCAAACACAGTGATCGATTAGCTGCAATTTTACAAATAATCCTCGCCTTCTCTTTTTACCAGGGCAAAAATCAACTCACCGGAGGCGACAAGCTTTTTATCTACCCAGGCCCGGCCTTTGCCCCGTCCGACAACGCCTTTTAATCCGGTCAGGGTAACCTCAATAGTGAGCGTGTCCCCGGGGCGAACGACTTCTCGAAAGCGAAGCTTATCTATCCCCCTGAAGAGGGCAAGCTTCCCCTTGAATTCATCCCGGCTGAGCAGTGCAACTGCCCCCACCTGTGCCATCGCTTCTACAATCAGTACGCCCGGCATGACAGGATTTCCCGGGAAGTGTCCCTGAAAATAAGGTTCGTTCATGGATACATTCTTTATACCCACCGCCTTCTCACCAGAAACAACCTCCAGGATCCTGTCGACCATTAAAAATGGATAGCGGTGGGGTATAATTTCCTGAATTTCACCAGCCGTTAACGTTTTTTTCATTCGATGATAAACCTCCCTTGCAACACAGCTTGCTAACCCCGCCCCTGACCCTATTTATAATTTTTCAGTTGAAACCTTCATCATTTTTCAGGTGAAAGTCTTCATCCGAAGAATCGCCGTTTTGCGCAGATGAAGGTCCAAAATACCGCGGGGGGGTAACCATTACTCTGGCTTCCTGCTCCAGCAAGCGAAGGATAAAGCCCAGCCGCTCCTCCAGAGAAAGCAGCAACGCAGGGTCATTTTCCTCCTCAAGATATGAAGAAAGCCGAAGCTTAAATAAGGAATTGGCCTCCTCCCACGTATTTAAAATCTGCTGGGCCTTGAGGCGTGCCGATAACTCCAGTGAAGGTTCCAGCTCGCGCCCCAGGGGCATTAAAGAGATCTCTTCCAGATAAGACGGTATATAAACATTAATATTAAACCGCTCCCTGAGCAGGCCGGCCAGGTGCTCCTGAGCTTCTTCTTCCCCGTGAACCAGGATAATCTGAGAGGGTTTCTGCTTAAATTTGCTTACCCATTTAATCAGTTCCTCCTGATCGGCGTGAGCGGAAAAACCCCCAATAGAGGCAATCCGCGCCCGCACGGCAATATCCTCTCCGAAAATAACAACGTTTTTCGCCCCATCCAGCAAACGCCTTCCCAGAGTGCCTTCAGCCTGGTAACCCACAAATAATATTGTCGATTCCGGGCGCCAGAGGTTATGTTTGAGATGGTGCTTGATACGCCCGGCGTCACACATTCCGCTGGCGGAAATTATCATGGCTCCCCCGGGGATCTCGTTTATTTTTCTTGATTCTTCTACGCTCCGGGAAAAATAAGCCTCAGGAAAATGCAGCGGGCAAGCGCCGTGAACAAGAAACGCCCTCATCTCCAGATCAAAACATTCTGTATGGCGTATAAAGAGATCCGTAGCCTCTATCGCCATGGGGCTGTCGATGTATATCGGCAAAGGAGGTATCTCGCCTTTATCAATGAGATCGTTGAGAATGTAAAGCAGCTCCTGGGTACGCCCGACGGCAAATGAGGGAACTACGATATTCCCCCCCCTTTTCAGGGTAGAATTAATAATATCCGCCAGAAGCTCGCTCTTTTCAGCCTCCCCTTCGTGAAACCTCTTCCCGTAAGTAGATTCAAGAATTAAAAAGTCAGCTTCCTCTATAACGTCAGGATCAGGGATTATCGGCTGCTTTTCTCTTCCCAGGTCTCCGCTGAAAACAAACTTCCGGCGGTTTCCATCATCATTCACCCAGAGCTCCAGCAGGGCTGACCCCAGGATGTGTCCCGAGTTCTGCAACCGGAAGGATATATCTTCATTTAGGTTTACGGTTTCATGATATTTGACTTCTTGAAAAAATTGCAGCGAATTAATGGCGTCTTCAACGGTATACAGGGGAGGGGTTTCGGCTGCTCCCGCCCTTCTCGCTTTACGGTTGAGCCACTCGGCCTCTGTTTCCTGGATATGGCCGCTGTCGGGAAGCATGATCCCGCAGAGGGCAATTGTAGCCCTGGTAGTATAGATCTTCCCCTTGAAGCCTTCCTTGACCAGTTTGGGAATAAGACCGCTGTGGTCTATGTGCGCATGCGTCAGAAAAAGGCATTCAATTTCAGCAGGGTTAAAGGGAAAATTCATCGCATTTCGCCGGCGTAAAGCCTTCCCCCCCTGGAACATGCCACAATCTATTAAATATTTTTTCCCCTCAACCTCCAGCAAAAAACAGGAGCCTGTTACCGTACGGGCCCCCCCGCAAAACTTTAGTTTTAGCACTCCCTTCACTCTCCCAATTATTTTAAGCGCGTTACTGCGTTGTTTTTTTGACGGTGCCGCAGACAAAGCACTGCTTTTTTTTATAGAACACCGCTTTTTCTTATTATCTGTAAACCGCTAAACCGTTACAAAACTTAAAAAGTGCTTATTCTTCCCCCATTAAACTTATAGCAGCTTCCTTAACCGTGCCCGGTTTTTATGACTGTACCCGGGTTGTATGGGCCAAAATCAAGATCAGAATAATAGAGCAAGGAGATAGTTTGTACTTTAAAGCTGAAGCTTTTGTGCAATTGCTGCTACGGCCTGAACAGCCGGAGAGTCGTCCGGGAGTTGAAAAAGGGGCCTGTCGTTCAAATCGAACTCTACAACCATATCATCGGCCGGGACAGTGCCCAGAAGCTCCAGCCCCGTTTTTTCGATTTCATCTTCTAAGGCGCTAATCTCTCCGTTTGGAGTTTTTGTCACAACAAGGAAGATTTTACCGGCGTTGATTTTTAAAGTTTTGATAATATTATAAGCTCTCCCGGCAGAGCGCAACCCGCGGGCAGTAGCATCGCTGGTAATAATGATGTAATCCACATTGTTAATGATCCGGCGGCTTAAGTGCTCCATCCCGGCCTCGTTATCAACCGCTACAAAATCGTAATTGACGCGAAGCTGCTCTAAATATTTCCGCAGCAGGTCGTTGGGATAACAGTAACAGCCGGGGCCCTCGGGATTGCCCATAACAAGCAGATCGATCTGATCAGATTCCACCATGGCTTGACTGATACGCATTTCCATAAAAATATCTTTGGTCATCCCCGAGGGTACACGCCGCGGATCCTTTATATCGTCCAGGGCCATCGAAATAGTTTCCTCTACTTCCAAACCGAGAGCTTCATTTAAATTTGCATTGGCATCGGCATCCACTGCCAGGATGGCCTTGTCCCTGTACCTGTTCGTAAGGTAACGCAGCAACAGGGCTGTAAAAGTAGTCTTTCCCGTGCCGCCTTTGCCAGCTACTGCGATTACTTTTTCCTTTGCCATGCTTTATCCGGAACCCCATAAATGCTCCCTTTTGGAGACGCTTTTTTCCAAAAAAGACGCTGTTATGAGAACCGGACACTCACCTCCTTGTTTTATGCTAAAAAATCAATGCTTATGCCGGTGGATAAAGGTTTTTGGAAAATAAAGCTTTCAATATTTTTTCCCGCAGTATTTTATATACAACTATATTATACAGAAGTACGGCAAAAAAAACACCTTTTTGGGTTCAGCTTACTGATACACTATTTTTTAAATATATTTTTCATGCTATAATGATAGTGTAGTTATTTTCTTACATAGGATTAATTTACAGAGGTGAGCGTTCTAATGCCAAAAATTACCTTCCTGGGTCATGCTTGTTTTTTATTGGAGGATGAAGGAAAAGAAACCCTGGTTTTTGATCCTTTTTTAAAGGAAAACCCTCTTGCAGCTCTTAAAGCGGAACAGGTTAAGGCAAATTATGTTCTTGTTTCCCACGCCCATTCCGATCATCTAGGAGAAGCCTACGATATAGCCGAAGCTAACGGGGCTACTATTATCTCTACTGCGGAAATTTCTTCTTCCGCACAGGGGAAGGGACTCAATGCCCATCCTTTGAATATCGGCGGAAAGTACAATTTTCCTTTCGGGTGGGTTAAAGCCACCCTTGCCTTTCACAGTGCAGGGATTGCAGGCGGTACTCCCTGCGGGTTTGTAGTGAACTATTATGGAAAAAATATTTATTTTGCAGGGGATACCGGGCTTTTCAGCGATATGAAACTTATCGGCGAACTCACCAAACCCGACCTGGCCCTGCTTCCAATCGGAGATAACTTTACCATGGGCATAGATGACGCCGTTATAGCCGCATCATTTGTCAACGCACCGGTAGTAATACCCTATCATTACAACACCTGGCCTCTGGTTGAAGCCGACCCCGGGGAATTTAAAAAGAAGGTGGAAGAAAAGACAAATTCACAGTGCATTATCATCGCTCCGGGCGAAAGCTACAATTTTTAAACCGTTTATTAAACTACAAAGTAATAAAAATATTGCCCAAAAACACCCGTTCAGAGATATTCTGAAATTTTTTTGGGGTAATAATTAAAAAATAAGATTGGAGGAAATTTTTATGAGTTCTTTACCACTGTATCCGAGGCATAAAAATCCACTGCTGGGAAAAAGCGAGAGGCCCCTGCCGCGGGAGGTTGCGGTTATCGGAGCCGGAAATATCGGCCCTGACATAGCATATTACCTGAAAACCTCTTTGCCTGACAGCCGCCTTATTTTGGTGGATGTTGTGGAGAAGCAGTTGAAAAAAGCCGAGGAGAGATTTAAGGGCTATGTTCAAAAATCTATCGACAAGAAAAAGATGAAGCCAGAAAAAGCAAATTCCGTGCTAGAAAATATTTTATATACCTCCGATTATTCCAACCTCAAAAATGCAGATCTGGTTATTGAAGCGGCAACCGAGGATCTGGTTATTAAAAAGAAGATCGTCGCCATGATTGAAGATGCGGTGCGGGATGATACCATAATTACATCCAATACGAGCTCGATCCCGGCAGAAAGGATTTTTAATGATGCCAAGATTCCTTCCAGGACGACTATTACACACTTCTTTGGTCCTGCCTGGCGCAACCCGGCTGTGGAGGTCATTACCTGGAGCGGGGTGGACCAGAATATCGTTGATTACTTAAGATGGATGTTCTGCATGACCGGCAAAGTCCCATTTGTCTCCGCAGACAGGCTCTGTTTTATTTTGAACCGCGTTTTTGAGAACTGGTGCAACGATGCTGTTTTTCTCCTTGATGAAGAAATTACAACCAGGATGGTAGATCATGTTGCCCAGGAGTTCGTTGCTGCCGGACCTTTCTTTGTCTTAAACATGACCAGCGGTAATCTTATTATCGCGAAAACAAATACACAGAAAGCGATTGAAGAAGGCGAGCACTACAAGCCCGCTAATCTGATGCGTTCGGTTGACACCTGGTTTGCCCTGAAACCCGGGGAGAAAGAAGAAGTCGCGCCGGAAACCGCCGAGAAGATACGCAACCGGCTTCTGGGAGTCCTCTTCTCCCAATCCTTTGATATCATCAACAAAGGAATCGGGACACTGGAGGACCTCAACCTGGGTTGCATACTTGGCCTCGGCTTCCGCAAAGGCCCCTTTGATATTATGAAAGAGCTGGGAGAAGAAAAAGTTAAAAACATCATTTCCCTCTTCCAGCAACAACGGCCGGGAATGCCCGGTATCGAGGGAGACTACGGAAAATACCAGGATTTTTACAGGAACATTCTCGTTGACGATATAGATGGCGTAAAAATCATTACTATCAGACGCCCTCAATTTATGAATGCCATCAGCGATGAAGTCAATATGGAGATCCTAAATGTCTTGAAAGAATTTGAATCCGATCCTTCCGTGAAGGGCTTTGTTATTACCGGTTATGGAGATAGGGCTTTTTGTGCCGGTGCAGAAATAGGGAAGTTTCCACAAGTGTTGGGAGATTTTGAAGCCTCGGTACAGTATTCACGTGACTGTTCGTTGTTGCTCCGCTACCTTGACTCATGTTCCAAACCTGTAGTCGCTGCCGTCAACGGAATGGCCCTGGGCGGCGGTTTTGAGCTGGCGATGCGCTGCCATAAGCTTGTAGCAGCGGAAAGCGCATGGTTCCAGCTTCCGGAGGTAACGCTCGGTATTGTTCCTGGAATCGGAGGACTTGTAGTCCCCTACCGTAGATGGCCAAATGCATCCGGCACTTTCCATAACATGATTCGTCAGGCTGCCAGGTTGACAGCAAAAGAAGCTTTTGATCTGGGAATTGTTTCCGGTTTGGAGAGCGATTACTACAGCCTGATCCAGAAGGCCGTCCAGGAGGTTAAAGAACTGGCAGGCAAACCCATTCCAAGGATCCCTGATGCTCCTGTGGAGATAGCTCCCCTTGAACCTCTGGAAAATCCCATGGCAGGAAAACTTGCCCTAAGCAAAGAGGTCGTTGGTATAATTGACAAGGCCATTAAGGAAGCGGCAGCCAAACCATCCTTCGAGGAGGCGCTGGAAACTGGTTACAAAGCTTCCGGCGAAGTTGTCTGCACTAAAGATGCCAGGGAAGGCATTACCGCTTTTTTAGAAAAAAGAACTCCTGAGTTTAATAAATAAAATAAAGTATTAGGCAAGCATAACACAAAAGAAAATGCCGGTTGCGGGCACGCAAAGATCCCGCAACCGGCGATTTTAAAGAAAACTTGATTTAGCCGCCGTTTATGTTATAATATTTTTGCAGGCCGGCATAGCTCAATTGGTAGAGCAGCGGAATCGTAATCCGCTTGTTGGGGGTTCGAGTCCTCTTGCCGGCTCCAAGTTGGTTGGCGAGGATGCCCACTTTATCGCACTTTGTGGGTATCCTCTTTTTTTGTGGATTCCCGCTTTATAGCGATCTCCCTCTGAGTACAGCCAAAGTACAGCCATTTTTTCTATATAAGTCGAAGTGCTTCTTTTTCGGCTCTTATCTGGGCTTCCTTGGAGAACGTTTTTTGAGTGGAAGCCTTAATCGAATAAGCAATATTAGACCTAGCAGAATATTTACTGCTGATGAAAACATTATATTATAAGCTGGCAACCTTAAAAGGAATAAAGTAGATGAGGTTTTGGAAGTAGTAGTTAATTTGTTTCGTTAATAATTATTCGGCAAAGGGCAAATTTTCCTCCCGGGAGTACTTACGGAGTTTAGTTTCAGCTTCTCTATCTAAATTGCAGCTTGCATAGATTTTTTGAAAATACTGTTCAGAAACTAGAGCTTTAGCAGCCACCGTTTTTAAGCAAAAACCGATCTCAATTACTTTTGAAAAGATAGATACCTATAACAACGGTTATTATTATTAAAATAATTGGCACGGCAGACACAGGGGGGCCACCCCATGATAAACTTCCTCCGCCCCCTCCTGATATTGTGAGTGCAATAAATGCAGAGGAATTCTTTCCAGTATATACTCGCGCCGGTCTTAAAAGCTGGCGTGATAAAAAACAGCTTCCTGCCTGGTTTGACAGGAAGCATAGGTGCGGGCATTTTATCACAGGGCAGGCATATTTTTAGGCTGCTTCGCAGGCTGTTTACCCGGAAGCCTGAAAAAATAGACGGCCAGGGCAAACACCAGCGGGATAATCGTCAGGTTGAACATCAGTTTGTACCCAGTTGCAGCAGCAACCATGCCCCACAGCACAGATCCCAGTGCCACGCCGATATCATACCCGGCCCAAAAAGTGGCATTGGCCGCTCCTCTTTTTTCGGGCGAAACATTGCTAATAGCAAGGGTCAGCATTAAGGGCTGAAGAAATCCGAAGCCGACACCATAAAATATCCCTCCCGCAACCAGATAAAGCAGCGTCGCAGCCTCTGCCAGAAAAGGTACAGCGATAATGCTGGCCACAGTCCCGATTAAAGCGCAGATGTCGTATCCTTTACGACCGCAGCGATCGACAATTATTCCGGAGAGAGGACGGCTTATAAGGCTTGTTAACGCAAAGGCAGTAAAATACAACCCTGCCGTGGATAGACCCTGTTCAGCCGCATGGAGGGCGAGAAAAGACAGCGGCGCACAGTAGCTCATTGTAACAAAAAAAATAACCATAGCCGGGCGAAGTGCCGATTTTTCTATAAAAACCGGCCGCAGAACCATATCTGAACGGGTTTCGATTTTTGTGTATTTAATAAAAAGAGCGAGGGCTATAGAAAGCAGGAGCAAAAGCGAACAGATGTGAAAAAGGATAGGAAAGGGGTAGGAATTTATCAACCACAGGCCCAGTGCGGGCGCAGCAGCCATGGAAATACCCAGAGTTAGGCTGAAAAAACCCATTCCTTCGCCCAGCCTTTCGCGGGGCACAATATCTGAGGCCACTGTCATCGATCCCGTATTGCCTACCCCCCAGGCCAGACCCTGAAAAAACCGCAACAAGATTAAAACAACAACAGGAATCATCCAAGCATAAATAATCATCGGCAACAAAAAAAATAATAGCCCCCCGATAAAAATCTTTTTGCGCCCGTATTTATCCAGGCACCAGCCGGCAAACGGCCTGCTGATCACAGCAGCCAAAGTCAGTGCGGATAGCGCCAGGCCAGCGGCCCCGGTTGTCCCTCCGAATCGCTCAATATAAACCGGTAAGGTGGGAATAAGGCTGTGAAAAGAAATATACATCGCCAACGTAGACAAGCATATTAAAATATAATCCCGCGTCCAGAGCGGGGGCTTTCCCTGGTTCGGGAGGGCTGCCTTTATTTGTTCCCAATTTTCTTCCTGCACTCAATATCAATCCCTTTCAATATCTTCAAAATTATTTTGCCTGAATAAATTATACCATTTCTTACTCCGTAACGTAAAGCATTTCTGGGAAGATATTCAATTACGGGCACTCGTATGAATATTCCAGTTAGAAATTTTTGTGACGGCGGTAAATTCTCTATAGTTAAAGGATAATTTCGTTAGCATAGGAGCTTATCCCTCACATGTAAAGAGGAAAACAAATAGCGCAAGACGAATATTTACTTTTGAGTGAATAGTTTTTACGAGGAAGGGGAGATAAAAATGGAGATTAAAACGGGGTTAAAAGGGGAATCGATGACAGTTGTAAGGGACGGGAACACAGCAATGGACTTTGGCAGCGGGAACGTCCCTGTCCTGGCTACCCCCATGCTGATTGCTTTGATGGAAGGTGCAGCCATAAATGCTGTGGAAAGATTTCTTCCCGATGGTAAAGCTACTGTGGGCACACTAATTGAATGCCGCCACCTTGCCGCCACTCCCAAGGGGATGACCGTAACAGCCAGGGCCGAGTTGGTGGAGGTTGATAAGCGCCGCCTTCTTTTCAAAGTTGAAGCTTATGATGAAAAAGAAAAAGTAGGCGAAGGAAAACATGAGCGTTTCATCATCGATTTGAACAAATTTCTGGAGCGCTGCCGGGATAAAAATAAATGAGAAAAAATATCACCGGGCGTATTAACTCTTTATTTCCACAGGGCGGCCCCAATTGGAATAAGTATCATCGTGGGCCATGATCATAAACTGCCGTTCCAGCGCTTGCTGCTGTAATATCCGGCGGATATTTTCCTTGCGGTTGGCGTCGGTGCTGGTAAACGAGTCATCAAGTATTAACGGCAGCTTAATCTCTTCGGCCAGCAGATCGGCCACGGCAAAACGGAGGGCAAGGTAAAGCTGGTCCCGAGCTCCCTTGCTCAAATACTCCACTGAAAGCAGGCGCCCGCCTTCCCGTACACTTATATTAAAATTCTCGTCAAATTCAATGTACCTTCCAGGCACATCTGAAATAGCACGGCAGTAATCCGAAGCATGCTTCTCCAGGCGCTCCTTGTAAGTTTGACGGTATTCGTTGATGGCTTCTTCCAGTTCTTTGTGGGCTATTTCC
>JGI24712J26585_10004473_pt1 | contig 10639 bp, 9 predicted proteins | sample BioPla3DNA2_FD_26585 | JGI IMG/M metagenome (IMG submission 26585)
TTATGTGTATAAAGTGTGATGGTGTTATGATTGATAAAGATTACTTTGACAGTTCAAAAAGGCACAGAACCAAGTAGTCGCCCGAAGGGCGTTTTTGTTCTGTATATCAACACAACTTTTGTGCACCTCTATTACATCATCAGAAAGTGATTGTCCAAACATATAGGTCATTGTTTTGTCAGTGTGATAACCTTCTAATCCACATGCCACATCAACAAATACAAGATCGCCTTTTTTAAGCTTTCGTTCATGACTACCTAAAAGTGGTACTGCGGCACTCATTCCATAGTTGCCACCAGGACCATTAAAGTATGTTGGATAAATAGAACTTTCTCCAAAGCAAATATGTCCAATAAGTATTTCAGTATCAAGCATGGCAAAACGTGCTATTCCATGGTGTCCTTCCTCCACCATTATTGAATATAACTTTGTTGCAAACTCAACTTCACTTATACCTTCCTCTAGAATCTCAGGAACGCGTTCTTCAAGTATCTTTTTATGGATAGTTCCACATCTTTCCATTATATCTATCTCATAAGAACTTTTAATTGATCTTATATTAGAAACTTGCCTGTCTAAAGATTTCACATTTTCAAAAGGAAAATACTTTTTAAATCTGTTATAAAAGGCAAGAGGAACAAACTCTGTCTCAAGGTATATGGTATCTGGAATTGTTGTAAAGCTTTGAGCTGCATCTCTAAAGCTTCTCATTGGCTTAATAGAAGGAAAAAGAGACTCTTTCACTGCCCTCTCAAAACTTCTTCGAACCCACAAAGTCGCCTCATCATCACGTGGAATTAACAACATTCCTTCTGGCATAGTACCAGTAAAATAATAAAGATTAACCTTATCAAAAATAACTGCCATTTTCCAATCAGCATTATACTTATCCATTACCCCACGGAATTTTTCCATACGGGATTTAAGCTCATTTAAAGGTACTCTTTTCATTTAAATTCCTCCCTCAATATACTTTAAAATATTTAAATTTTCTAATTCATTCTTAGTCTTTACATGACAATAATGTCATTTTTTTACATAATAATGTCAATTTTTTTATAAAATACTGGTTAATGAAATCCATAAGAATTATACCACACTAAATACCCTCTGGCTACTTTTAAATTCCTAAATTTTAACAAAAGGTCAGCCTTTTTATTGGCTGACCTTTTGTTAAAACCTTTCTATTTAAGAAACATTATAAAACTATATGTTTTCATTTTTTAGTGCATCTATAGGATTATCCTTTTTAATTTTTCTCATAGAATAAACCATTGTCACAAATACTACAGCAAAAACACTTCCTATGGCAATAACAACACTATACCATGGAATAAAGTATTTTGTTTCCCATCCTTGAGTGACACTTCGATAAATAAGATAGGTTACAACAAAAGATACTGGAAGTCCATACATTAGACCTTTGATTCCATAAAGCAAACACTCATATTTCATCATTTTATCAAATCCCTTCTCCGTCATACCTACAGATTTTAACATTGCAAACTCACGGCGGCGAAGTGTAATGTTTGTAGAAATAGTATTAAATACATTTGCTAATGCAATCAAAGAGATTAAAACTATAAATCCGTACATGAAAATATTAACAACTGTAACCATTGCACGGGAGGCTTCTTCATTTTCAGCTGCATTATAAAGCCTCTCAGGTGCTAAATCCATTTCATCTATAAGGGTGTACATTTCATTATATACAGCTTTATAGTCATCTGCTTTAAAATAAAGTTGAACCCATATATTCTCAGCATCTTCACCAGTAACAGTTGTAATGGCACTAAAAGGGTATAGAAATGTTATAGTCTCACCAAAATGGTAATTCACACAAAAGGGCTTTGTTTCTGATACAGCACCTATCTTGATATTTGATATCTCTGTTGCCTCTTCAAAGGGCAATCTTAACTCTTCTTCGCTAGCTTCAGAATTTGCATTTCTAAAGATGTAAAATTCATTTCCTTCATCATCCGATTCCTTTCCAGCCAAATAATAGTTTTCTATTTCCTTTGTTTGTTTTAAATCTACAGACTCCACATCATCATCGTCAAATATATGAAATGTATAATATTTACCCTCAGCATTGTTGTAGAATTTTGTATAATCTAAAACAATAGCTTTTGGAGAGTCTGAATTCAAATATACTTCTTTGTCATAGGAATTTTTCTTTAAGAATTTCTCATAGGTGTCATTATCAATAAAATATATGTTAGCACCAAATGAAGCATAACCATTTAGGAAATCACTATTATTTTTACCATATAAATTTTTATAATAGTCCATATATTCTTTATTGAGATAACTAACAGGAACCTCAACATTGTTTTGACTTGGAGAGTACATATATGCACTTTCCCTTACTCCACTTATTCCAGTTAGTTCTTTAAAAAAGTCCTCCAATGTGGAGTTTTCTAACTGTTTTGGGGAAAAAGAATAGGCAAGATCATACTCCACTTTTTCTATCACTGAATCCATGCCTTTAGAAAGATACGCACAAAAACTACTTGCTGATATAAACAAAACCACGCTCATAAAAAGAGAAATCACTGTGGCACGATACTTTTTCCTGTTGCGCTTAAAATTTTTCCTCGCTATCATTCCTTCAAATCCAAACATTCTGTAAGTAAGTTTGGATGTTCTAAGATTTCTGGCTTTAACTTTAATGTCATCTGTTTGTCTTATTGCATCAATTGCCGATAGCTTTACTGTGCGCCTTGCTGGGATATATGCCGATATCAGCACAGTAATTAAAGCCACTAATACCGCAGCTACAATAGCAGCTGGCGACACGTGTAACTCAAGTGCTACATCGGTATTATATTTCAAAAAAGACATAGATAAATTTTTTGTCAGCTTAAGTGTTACAGCTATACCTAAAATACCTGACAGTACACCTAATGGAATCCCAATAATGCTTAAGGAAAATGCTTCAAATAGAACACTTTTCAGTATTTGCTTTTTAGTTGCTCCAATAGATGCCAAAAGCCCAAACTGTTTGGTGCGCTCACTTACTGATATTGAAAAGGCATTGTATATTAATAGCACTGAGCCAAACATTATAAGAACAATTAAAACCCCTGCTAACCCATACAACACTGCATTAAAACTATCATCGTCAGAAGCACCGCTAAACATGAGTAAGTCAAGATTTGTTTCTGTTTCTTTATCTAAAAATCTAGTTTCTAAAAAGCTATAAATATTTTTCGCTTTTTTCGCCTTTATATAAACATCATAATCGTCCACACCTATATTGTTTGAAAGAGTTAAAGCTGTATAACCTGGACTACTAAAGGACTCAAAATTTGGGCGTTCATAAAAACCTACCACTTTAAAGGTGTGTTGGTCTCTTACTCTTAATTTTTCTGTTTCTCCATTCTCAATATGTAGATAAGCATTTCTTTGATTTAATTCAAAACCATCAGAAATTCTACTTCCAATATCAAGAGTCAGCACATCACCAATTGAATACTTTATACCTCCATTTGTCTCTAAATGTCTAGGTAAAATCAACTCTGTTGAGCTTTCAGGTATTTTCCCCTCTATCAACTTAACAGGCATGGCATCTTTAAAAGTTTCATCCATTCCAGCTATAAATAAATATGGCATATAATCATTTTTACAATCTTCTAATTCTGCATAACCTATATTTTGGATCCATGTATAGGACTCTACCTTAGGATCTTCTCTTAACTCATCAATATCTGACCCTTTAACACTATATACCGCACCATGCCAATCTCCGTCTTGCGAAATGGCCACATCTATTAAAAAATTCTGGAGGCTTGACACTGAAGTTGTAACAGCTGTAATCATTGATGCAGATAAAATAATGCCAATGATAGTAACAAGGGTTCTTATTTTATTTATTTTCAATGTCTTAAAGGTTACTTTATTAAAAATATTCATTTGCCAATCACCTCATCCCGGGTGATTTTCCCATCTTCAATGGCAATAATGCGTTGAGCCTGAAGAGCAATATTTTCATCATGGGTAATAATAATTAAAGTTTGCTTATATTTTTGATTTGAAAACTTTAAAAGCTCAACAATCTCTTGACTATTTTTTGAATCGAGATTTCCTGTAGGTTCGTCGGCAAGCACGACAGCTGGAGCATTCATTAATGCCCTACCTATAGATACACGCTGTTGCTGACCTCCTGAAAGCTGATTTGGTAAATGATTTTCCCTACTCTTTAATTTTAATGTATCAAGCAGCTCCTCTAATCGCTCATTGTTTACCTTTCTACCATCCATAAGAACAGGTAAAGTAATATTTTCTGTTACATTTAGTACTGGAATGAGGTTATAGAACTGGTATATAAGGCCTACCTGCCGTCTTCGAAAAATTGCAAGCTGTTCATTATTTTTTGCATAAACATCTTGCCCATCCATATATACCTTGCCGCTAGTTGGCTTGTCCACTCCACCTAAAATATGCAGTAATGTGGATTTTCCCGATCCTGAAGGCCCGATAACTGCTATAAACTCACCCTTTTTTACTGAAAATGTGACACCATCTAGTGCCTTGACTATATTTTCTCCTCTTCCATAGGTTTTTGTAAGGTTTTCTACTCTCAATAATTCCATAATGTTATTCATCCCCCATTTTTAGTATATGCACAATTATATCTTTTTTAGGTGACAGGACAGTGACTTTAAAATAACAAAAACGTCACTTAACATCTAACTTTTTATAAAACCTTACTATAAACCTAGCACCTCCATTGTTTTTGTTTTCTGCTTTAATGCTTCCGTTTTGACCTATAATAATTGTTCTAGCAAGGGCAAGTCCTATTCCTACACTCTGACCACTGGCATTTTTCCCTTTGTAAAACCGCTCAAACAAATGAGGCAAATCATCTTTATCTATGCCAGGGCCATTATCACTTATTATAATTTCTGTATAAATAGGGTTTTCTTCAACCTGTATTATTATTTCCCCACCCTTTTGTATATTTTCCATACAGTTTTTTAGTATATTCCCAATAGCTTCTACTGACCAAGACAAGTCTCCTTCATAAGTTTCGTCACCATCCATATTAAGCTCAATCTCCTGCTTGCGCAGTTCTAATGGTATTGTAATTGGTGCAATAGATAATTTTATTAACTCTGAAACTAATACTGTTTTACATTGAAGAGTGGCAGTCCCTGCATCTAGTCTTGACATCTTAAGAAGTGCAGATATAAGCCATTCTATTCTAGAAAGTAATACTTCAATCTCGTTAACAAGTTCTTGTCGTCTTTTATATGAAATCTCACTCTTTGATAAAAGAGAAAGTAATATATTTATCGATGTAAGTGGAGTTCTTATTTGATGGGATATATCAGCAAGAGAATCAGCAAGGTACACCTTGTCTTTCTTAAGCATTTCAGTTTGTTCTTTCAGTCTTATAATAAGCTTTTGTATCTCGTCCTGTAAAATGGAAAGTTCACCTTCTGAGTATTCATTTAAATCTATAAATTTGTCTCCGTGAAGAATTCTGTCTATTTTATCACTTAGTTTGGCAATTTTTCTATATCTTTTATATGTAATAACAAAATGACTCAGACTAAATATTAAGCATAAAATAAAAGTAAAAATACCATATCTACTTTCAAATATAAAAGCAAAAACAGTAGAAGAGAGTGTTAAAATGGAGAAAAATAAAAAACTTTTCTTAATTTCGGGATTTCTAAAAAAACTCATGCTACTCACCAACCTTGTATCCAAGTCCACGAACAGTTTTTATTATGTTTGGGTTTTGGGGATCATCTTCTATTTTATCACGCAGACGTTTGATATATACTGTTAAAGTATTGTCATTTACAAACTCCCCGGCAATATTCCAAATCTCTTCAAGTAACCTGCTCCGTGACAAAACAATACCTTTATTATTAATAAACACTAATAACAAGCGATACTCAAGTGCTGAAAGATAAATCTCTTCTCCATTTTTTGTAACTACAGCTTTAACTGTATTAATACATATATTATCAAGCTTTATTATTGATACATTCTTTTCATTTCTCCTTAAAACATTTCTAATACGGGATAAAAGTTCTCTTGGACGAAAAGGCTTTATTATATAATCATATGCACCCATATCAAGACCTGTAATAACACTGTATTCATCATCAGAAGCAGTTAAAAAAATAACTGGAGTATCAGTATTGGCTTTGACTGCAGCACAAACGGCAAAGCCATTTCCATCACGTAAAGATATATCTAGCAAAATTAAATTGTATTTATTCTGACTGATTTTTTCAATGGCCTCAGCCTGACCTGCTGCTGATTCCACTTCCAAACCTTCACTAGATAAATATTCTGTTAAATTGGTTACAATGCTTTTGTCATCTTCCACCATAAGTATTTTTGCCATATTTTTGTCCTCTATTTATTAAACTTGTTTTTAAATTCACTAATTACATATAAACCTTATAAATAAAAATAGAATCTACCCAATCATCTGTAAAAATCTTCATTCAGATTTTTATGCAGATGATTAGGTAGAATTTTGTTAGATCTATTCTGGTATAATTAACTGATTTCTTTCATCTAAATTCTCAATATCATTTGCCTTAATCATACCTTGAGATAATGTGTATAAAGTATCATTTATAAATAAAATTCTCTCAATATGTTTATCATATGAATAATAATAATATTCTTTGTTTTTATAATCCTCAGATGTAATATGTGTTATCTTCCCTTTAAGTACAAAGCCATTTTCTTCATCAATATTGTAAACATAAGCCCCCTGAAAACTTGGTTGCCCATACCGATTGTTCTCCTCTACTACTGATATAGGAAATGCAAGTAAATTTTTATCTTTTGAAAACAATAACGCTTTATGGTTTCTTAAAAGTTCAGAGTTTGTTCCTCTGCTACCTATTGTTTCAGAAAATTTTTGAACAGGATTGTTTACATCAGTTACATCAAATAAAGCTATCTTCATTCCTTCCATAAGAGCACCACCATGTACTTCAACAGTATCCATTCCAAATCCTATAATATGGTTTTCATCATATGGGTGAAGATAATCGCTATAACCTGGAATTTTCAACTCTCCTAATATCTTAGGATTATAAGGGTCTTTTAAATCTATTACAAAAAACGGATCTACCTGCCTAAAGGTTACCATATAACCTCTGTCACCCATAAATCTTGCTGAATAAATTCTCTCTTGGGGAGCTATGCCTTCAACTTTCCCTGTTATATTCATTGTATCATCAAGTATATATATATTATTTTTAGATGCATTTTCCCCCATAGCCCACATATTGCCAGTTGTTGTGGCTATACGAAAATATCCATTATACTCATCCATTGAAAATTGATTTAGTATTGTTCCAGGAACCTCACCACTATTAAGGTAAGTTACATTTCCTTCATTTAACGAAAATTTATATATATTAGTTGTTGTATCATCTTTGTATTCTACAGGCATCGGCTCTTGAATAAGAATATCAACCTCAGAATCTCTAATTATAGGTCTTTCCTCTAAAATATATTGATAATTCGTTACCGCTACATAAAGATTTTCACTTGATGCATATATATTTTCACCTGAACCAAGATAAGTCTCAATATTTGCACTCTCATTATTTTTAATATCAAAAGAAGCAATAGTTAAATACTGGGGCTGAACAAATTGTGGAAAATACCTTATATCGATATAATCTACATCAATATATTCATCACTCACTGCAGTATCTTTATAACATGGCAGCTGTATTTTTTCTTCTTGTAAATAATAGGTATCAACATACTTATTCGCTATAAGATATACTGTAGAATCTATTTTTCTTGAGGATATATAGCTTCCCTCCACTTCAATATTTCTGATGTTTTTTATATCTGATTTATCACTAATATCAAATATAATAGCCTTTACAGTAGTTTTATGTGGGAAATATGGAAGTATGGTTGCATCGATGCTTTTAACTGAACTTCCCTCATAAGGAGTATTATTGTAAATAACATCTTCATAGTATGACCCTATAACAACTAGTCTTTCACCATCAATGTAAATTTCCATGGGAGTAAAATTCTCATCTTTAAAATTCACTACACTTTCAATCTCCATATTAGCATATGGATAAGCTTTGGCAACAATTATTCTATTTTTGTTTACCTGGTATATAAATTCTCCATCAGTCTTAACAACATCAGCTTCATCTACACCCTGAACCTGTACATTTGTAGTTGAATAATCATCACTTCCTGTAGCCTCCTTTACCATATCATTTTTAGCCCCAGCTGCCATACTATTTTGGTTTTGTGAGGAAACAGAGCTTTCTGCTGCTATGGCATCTTCCATTTCTAGCATTACCTCTCCTCTTACAGGAGAATTTCCTACTGCATTGGAAGCACTGTTTTTAATAAGTTCTTCTAACTCTTGATATGAACTTATTCTAGGAAGATTAGTCACCCTTGAAATAATTTCATCAATTAAATCTTTTTCAGTTTCTACATTAAATATATTTTTTTTATCACTTATTACAATAAGACCTCTATCATAAAAAACTTCTTTTCCCAGTGCCTCTGCCAAACTTCTCAAAGGCAGGTAAGTTCTGCCCTCAAATATTTCAGGTGCTACATCAAGTTCAACTTCTTTACTTCCAACTTTCATAGTTTTGCTTCCTATAACAAGCTGGACAACTACACCTTCCCCTTCAACGGTAACAGTGGATGTAGATGCTTCCCACCCTACTTTAGCCCCCATATTTTCTGAAATAAATCTTACAGGCACTAAAGTTCTGTCGTTTTTTATAAAAGGAACTACCTGATTGTTAGTTGAATCAACTGATTTTTCAACATTGTCTACAATTGCTCTTGGGCTTTTTATGTACAATATAATTGCACCTTCGAGCCTTTCTTCAGTATCTTGGATTTTTTCAGTGTTTTTAGTTGTTATACTCTCCTTACCATCTTGCTTGTCTTTCGCTAAAGACATATAAGCAGGTACCATAAGCACTGCAATAATTGTCAATAGACTAATAATTTTTAATATCCTTTTCAAATGTACCACCTCTTTTTTATATTTTCAATTATATACTTTGACGTATAAAATCAAAAAAAGTTTCCAAATTCTAAAAAACCTTTTAAAATCTTATCCTGTAAATAATTGAACCCAGTAATGTCCATAGCCTTCATTTGACTTTACATAGCCAATCCCCATCTTTCTAAATGAAGGATTTAGTATGTTTTTTCTATGACCTTCTGAATTCATCCATTGATTAATTACCTCTGAAGGATTAGCCCTTCCTGCTGCTATATTTTCTGCACATGTTCTGTAACTTATTGAATATTCCTTTAAAATACTAAAACACGAAGTCCCATCTGGTCTTGTGTGGGAAAAGTTAGATAATAGTTCTCCCGCCCTTACCTGTGCAGCTCCTGCTAATGAACTGTCATATTCTAAAGGTTCTAAACCTTCTTTTTTTCTTATTTGATTTACAAGTGTTAACATTTCTTTTTGATAATCATCTTGATTATTTGTTTTATTATTTTCTGAATGTTCCTGTTCTTTAATTGTATTTATATAGACCATCCTATATAGTCTATCCCAATTTACTCTTGCTCCAAATTCCTCTCCAATAAATCTTACCGGTACAAAAGTTCTATCTTCTTTTAATACAGCTGCTGTATCCATTTGTTTGTTTTTTCCATTAGCAGCATAACTTCTTTTTCCAATGAGGATTTTTATTTCTTTTTCCTCATGTGTTATTGTTACTGTTTTTGTGCTTTTATCCCATTTTACCACTGCACCTAGTGCTTCTGCAATAAATCTTACAGGAACTTGAGTTCTCCCATTACTATCTATAAAGGGTTTTGCGTCGTAAAAATTAACACTTTTTCCATTTAGCATTATATCTACTGTTGTCTGTGCAGATATTGTTGTTGCAAAAACCGTCATCATAATTAATATTGCTGTAATAAGAAAAGATACTTTTTTCATCATTTGTTCATTCCTCTCTTTAAATATGTTGTTCGTGCTAAATCGAAAATATATGAAAGTAAATATTTTGCATTTGCCTGTCCGAAAGGATTGTCAATCCATATTACTTTTGATGACTCCCTCCAGCCTGTTTTTTTGTACCTTAAATATGAAATAATCGAAATAAACATGGCAAAAAATCCAGCAAGTTTTTCGCCTCCAGACCACTGTATCACTTTTTCCCATTCAATATATCTTGATACCCCCTCTAAAAATTCAGGCTTAAACACCTTAATGGAATACTATTTTTGCAACTATAACCATAGCCTCCAAGGTTGAATTCAGGCTTAAACACCTTAATGGAATACCCATTTAAATCGGTTATTGCATCTAAAAGCCTCACTGGTGACATTAGCTTTGCTATTTCTCCATCAATTTTAGCTGGGTCATATTTTCCTTCTTCTTTCATTTTTTCTATTTCACTTCTTCTAGTTGTTTCATCAGTCTTTTATGCTTTTCTCTGTAATCTTTATAAATTGCACCAACATTTTTAACTGGGAGCTGTAGCATGTCCCACATGGAAACTGTTTGTCCTTTGTGCGAAAAGCTATCGATACAATGATGCCATCCTTAAAACCCTCTATTGAAGCTTCTGTATCAATGTCTATAATGCTGCTCAAGTCAAGGCCTTCAATTTTTTCATGCTGTTTG
>JGI24712J26585_10004475_pt1 | contig 10635 bp, 8 predicted proteins | sample BioPla3DNA2_FD_26585 | JGI IMG/M metagenome (IMG submission 26585)
TCTAGTTGGGCAAACAAACTATAATAAGAATAATATAGTATTTAACTCGATTTTGTCAGATTTGAAGGTTTCTAACTGGTTTAAGAATGCTTTATTACACGATATTCATGACGTGATAGTATCTGTAAATGATTCATCTTTTAATAATTCTTCATATAGTTCAGGATCTTTAAATGATATAATATCAAGCTTTAAGCAACAGATTTATGAGAGAGCACAATTGTGGGTAGCGAATAATTCTATTAAACAAGATCCAGTAACTGGTATAATGGCAGCATGGTTAATTAAAATTTCTGAACAAGACAAGAAAATAGATGATGTTATTTTGGATAAACTCAAGTTTTTAGTAGGAGACAAGAGATGTAAAGATTTCAGCTTAACTCTTCAGGTATTACTTAGTGATGGAATTGAGGATGTTTGTATACCAGCAATAGATTATGGGGACCAAGAGCTAGCCAATTCATTAGGGACTATTGTACGTAGATTAGATGATATAAACATGTGTAGAATATTAGGAGCTAAAATTGAAATCTCACCTGAAGAATATGAAAAAATATATTTTCAAATTTTTCAACGATATAAGGAAAGACCAGATTTCTTTGATAAAAGTGAAGCAACAATACCTACTGTTGTTTCAATAACTAGGTTTCTATTAGACATTCCATCCAATTTAGATATAAAAACAGAGTCAAATGTTTTATTAAATGATTTAGTATGCTTTTTATCCAATTATAGTAGTCAAAGTCGTGATAAAAACAATAAGGTTGATTTTAACTCTTTAAATATTACTCATTCAAAATTGTCTTTATTGATGTCTATAGGAATCTTATTGAAAGTTGATAAGGTTTATCCAAGAGGGCTATTTGAGTCCCTTTCTTCAATTGAAGAACTTGATAATGTAGCTTACAGCTTGGAAGAAAAATTAGAATTATTATATAAAGGTATAACAAATAGAGATAAATTAATAGAAGATTTAAAATTAGAAATGGAAGAATTTCATACAAAAACAAGTAAAGAAATTTCAGAAATGCGTGCCAGGTCATCAATAGGTGGAATTACTATTATTGTTTCTATGGTAATATTACTTGCTCTAAATACATATTTTATCATCCGTGTAATTCTATCAAAGGGAAATGGATTCACTGAAGATTTAGGAATCTTATTAACTTTATTACCTGTCACAATTGCCTATATTACTTTTGTTATTAAATCTAAATTGTATGTTATTAAGTAACTCAGATAACTACAAAAAGCACAGCAAAATAAAAAAGATAGTTTGAAGGGAAGGCTTTCATAATGAAAGGGATAATTAGAATTTTAATTATTAGTATGGCTTTGTTAGTTATTTTTTCAGGGTGTAATAGTATAGAAATAGCAGACAAAGAAAGCGTTGAAGTAGTGGTTGAGCATAATGTTCAACTAGTGGACAATCAAAGCGTAGAAGATCCACTTGATGAGGAACCACAAATAGATAAGATTACTATTTTGGCTGTGGGAGACATCATGTTCCACATGCCTCAGGTAAAAGGAGCGAAAACTAACGATACTTATGACTTTAGCAACTCATTTAAATATGTAAAAAAACACATTGAAAACAGTGACTTAGCCTTAGCAAATTTTGAGACTGTGGTAGCTGGAAATCATAGAGGTTTTAGTGGCTTTCCTAGATTTAACAGCCCAACTGAAACAGTTAAAGCATTGAAAGATGCCGGATTTGATGTAATATCCACTGCAAACAATCATAGTATAGACCAAGGAGTTGATGGGATTATATCTACCATAGACTCAATTAATGATTATGGTCTTGAAAGTATTGGAACATACAAGGACCAGCAAAGGGCGGGGCTAATCAAAGAAATCAATAATATTAGACTAGGTTTATTATCCTATACATACGGACTTAATGGGCTTGAATCATTATTACCAAGCAATAAATCTTATATGGTGAATTTAATTGATGAAGAATTGATTAAAAATGACATAAATGAGCTAGATGATAAGGTAGATTTAACCATTGTATTTATTCATTGGGGTAATGAATATCAAAAGCATCCATCTAGCTATCAAGTAGAACTTGGTGATAAGATGATTGAATGGGGAGCGGATATTATTTTAGGTAGTCATCCTCATGTAATTCAAGAGGCTAGAATTATAAATTATGAAGATGAAGATAAATATATAATATATTCCATGGGAAACTTTTTATCAAATCAGAGAAAGTCAAATACGGACAACCATTATACTGAAGATGGTGTTATGGTATTATTGAATATTGAGAAAGATGAAAAAGCCACAATCAAAGATGTGGAATATATTCCAACATGGATTTACAGGTATTCAAATGGTAACAGTTTTGCACATGAGATATTACCAGTTGAGGAAGCATTAAATACTAATAACTATAAAGAAGTTGAAGACAGGCTTAAGAAGTCAATGGAGGATACTCTTACTACATTGAACATGAAAGACACTTTGTAAAGAAAAGTTCTATGCGAATTGCTTTGAAAAAGTAAAAGTATAAACACTAGTGGCTTTGGAGTTTTCCAGAGCTGCTTCTTTATATTGCAATATCCTTTAGCTATTGATATATTATAATTATGGCGAAATAATGGAGGTAGATATGAAAAAATTAGCAATATTTGTAGCAATCATTTTAGTATTTGCTATTGGACTAATAAACATTTTACCAGACTATCTTTCAGAATCAAATAATAGTGAACCAGTTACAATAACTGTTTCAACAGGCGACACTCTCTCAAGTGTAGCTGAAGACTTGGCTAATAATGGGGTTATAAGAAGTAAGTTGTGGTTCAAATACAAAGGTAGGGATATAGCAGAAAATATTAAGCCTGGTAAATACGATATTGGACCTGGTTTGAGTATAGAAAAAATATTTGATATCATTCAAGAGGGGGAACAAGAAGAACAAATTAAAATAACCTTTCCTGAAGGGTTTACCTTGTACCAATTTGCTCAAAAGATTGAGGAAGAGGGATTGGGAAGTACAGAAGAATTTATAAATGCAACAAATGATTACTTTAATACTAAGGATTTTGATTTTGATACTAGTGATCTTTATTTCAATATGGAAGGATATTTGTTTCCAGATACATATTTCTTTACTAAAGACCAATCTATGGAAAGTATAGTCTTGATTCTAGCAAGTACAATGGAAAACATATTTACAGAAGAGTATAGAAGTAGAGCCCAAGTACTAGGATTATCAACTCATGAGGTTTTAACTATTGCTTCGTTGATAGAAAGAGAAGCATACAATGATGATGAAAGATCTAGAATAAGTGGTGTTATACATAATAGATTAGAAGTCAATATGCTATTGCAAATAGATGCAACAGTAATATATGGAAAGGGAGAAGGTAAAGAACATATGACACGTGTTCTAAAGAAAGACTTACGAATCGATAACCCATTTAACACATATAAGAATGTTGGATTAACACCTGGACCAATAGCCTCTCCTGGTAAAAAATCAATTTATGCGGCCCTATACCCTGAAGACCATGATTACTTTTATTATGTATTAGGGGAAAACGGCCATGTGTTTTCTAAAACATACGATGAGCATAGACAAAATGTTAATAAATATATAAAATAAAAAACACATAGTTTGATAAAGCCATTTGACTCTGGATTAAGGTCAGATGGCTTATTATCTTAATATTAATCATATTATTATCTATCAAGGATTATTCAACCAAGCTCTCATAGATTTTGGACAGATTACTTTCCATTCTTTCCAAATATGTCATGCCACCCTGTGGGTATTCTATTGTATAAATAATTTCCACCTTAGCTCCTACTTCATTTGCGAGTGTTTCTGATACCTCTGGGCTCACCATGTCCTCAGAAAAAATAGTCTTTACATTATTATCCCTACAATATTCAACAAGTTCTGCTAGTTGTTTCGCCGACGGTTCTCCTTCAGCAAAAACATCTCTAATACTATTCTGCTCTAGGTTAAAGTCACGGCAAAGATAAGCAAATGCAGCATGGCCAGAGACTAGAGTATTTTTCTCTAAGCTTTGAAACTTAATATTATATTCATTATATAGTTTTTCTAACTGATAGATAAACTTATTATAATTTTCTTCGTAATAATCTTTATTGGAAGGATTTGCTTGAATAAGGGCATCCTTAATATTCTTTACTTGGCTTTGTGCACCTTTCAAGCTCAACCATAAATGGGGATCATAATTTCCGTGAGAGTGGCTATAATCCTCTTCATGCTTATGGTCATTACTCTCTCCAGTTTCTTTTCTTTCAATAATCTCTGCATCTTTAGAGGAATCTACTACGATTAGACTTGGATTATTGGCAGCAGAAATTGCTTTCTCGGCCCATGTTTCCATGCCTAAACCATTATAAACAAAGATATCAGAATTGCTTATCTTCAATATATCTTGTGCCTTAGGCTCAAAATCATGTGTGTTTGCACCAGTAGATATAATGGTTGAAATTTCAACCTTATCTTTTCCTACTGCCTGAACAAACTCTTTCATAGCATCAATGCTAACAGAAACCTTAACTTTACTTTCTCTTGGTGAAATTATCGAATTGCTCAAATTTTTATCATTATCGTTACAGGCTGAAAATAGTATTAGGATAAAAAGGGATAATAGTATTACTAAATGTTTTTTAAACATATATATCCTCCTATAGAATTCACTTGCAAATGAGAAGCATTTGCATCTATAATGTATATACTAGTATGGACTTCGATTATAGTCAAGTATAAATGAAACCTATTGCAGTACAACAATATTGTTGTTATTGAAAGGATGTTATTAATGATAAAGGCAGATAATCTATTTTTTTCATATAAGGGTTCTCCTCCCTACGTTTTAAACAATATTAATTTGGAAATAAGAGATGGGGAGTATGTATCTGTATTGGGTGCAAACGGCAGTGGAAAAAGCACCTTGATGCGATTAATATTAAAATTCTTAAAACCCAGCAAAGGCAGCATTATAACTAAAACAAAAAAAATTGGATACGTCCCACAAAGAAATGATTTCTTAAATTCAGATTTTCCTATTACAGTATATGAGGTATTGGATTCATATCGCAGAATATTAAAGATTAAAGATAAAAATATAATAGATACAGTCCTTGATCAGGTTGGAATGACAGATTATAAACATCTTTTAATGGGCAATCTTTCAGGAGGTCAAAGTCAAAAAATACTTATAGCAAGATCTTTGATTGGGAATCCAGACTTGTTAATTCTTGATGAGCCTTCAACGGGAGTGGACATAAATAGCCAAGGAGAAATCTATAGTTTTTTAAAAATGGTAAACAAGGAAAGAGGTATTACAGTTGTTTCCGTTGAACATAATTTGAATGCAGCAGTATCGAACTCAACCTTAATCTATCATTTAGTAGGAGGATACGGTCATCTATGCACCCCTAATCAATATGCTAATGAATTCTTGAAGAACAGGAGAATGAATGATGACAATTTTTAACTATACTTTTATGCAAAATGCAATTTTTGTATCCGCATTTATTTCAATTCTTTGCCCTTGCATAGGAATCTTTCTGGTACTTAGAAGATATTCCATGATTGGAGATACATTAGCACACGCATCTTTAGCTGGTATCACAATTGGATTGTTAACAAATAAAAATCCAATATTTGGAGCATTCGTCTTTACATCAATCTGCGGACTACTTATTGAATTTCTGCGAAACTATTTTAAGAAATATACTGATTTAATACTCACGATTGTACTTTCATTAAGTGTAGGTACCGCCATTACAATCATCAGTTCTGGAAGGTTGAATACTAATGCAGATTCCTTTATCTTTGGTAGCATCCTAACAGTAACCCCTTTTGATATGGTAATGGTCTTGATTCTAAGTCTTGTATCTGTTTTAACATTGATTTTGCTATATCATCAGATGATTTACATTGCATTTGATGAGGAAGCGGCCATGGTTGCAGGTGTAAAAGTTCGATTAATAAATTATATCTTTTTTATACTTGTAGCTTCTGCTATTTCCATATCCATAAGAATAGTAGGAGTTTTGGTACTCAGCTCTATGATTGCTCTTCCTGTTGCCACTGCACTACAGCTTGAGAGAGGTTTTAAGCAGACCCTTTTGTTTTCAATTTTTTTTAGTTTTATTGATATTATGTTAGGTTTGTTTATTTCATATTATCTTAATGTAGCTCCTGGTGGGCTTACAGCTTTAATTTCAGTTGCAGTTTTAGTCCTAGTTTTAATATATAAAAAGATCAGCTCTATCATCAACATTAACCGTTTTAAATAGATTTCAAGTTTGACTTTGTGTAGTCACCTTTATATAATAATTCTGGGCTAAAATTAAATGAAATACATTTGTTTATCATATAGTACTATGAAAAATCAAAAGAGGTGATTATCGTGAAAACCACAGACAATGCCTGGCCTAAAGAAATAAAAAAAACTAAGCAGAGACAAAGCGTCCTCTCTATACTTCAAAATTCAGATGTTCCTTTAAGTGCTGCAGATATATATTCTGAAATGGAGAAAGGTGGAGAAAAAGCTTGGATGTCTACTATATACCGAATCCTTGAGCTTTTCATAAAACATGATATGGTGATAAAAACCAATATATTAAATCATGATGTGGCAGTATATGAATTAAATCGTTTCGAACATAAACATTATGCAGTATGCTTAAACTGTCATAGAATGATATCAATGGATAGTTGTCCTATGGATGAGTTTATACCAAATCTTGAGGATAAGGATTTTCGAATATTGGGTCATAAGCTAGAGATTTTTGGTTATTGTAAGGATTGTAAGACTGCCTGAAATAATGGCAGATGAAATAAAAATCAAATCTTTAAAAAGTATTTTAAAATAGCGGTATGATACTTCCAAAGTTGACAGTCTAATTAATTGAATTAGATTATCTACTAGGAGGTATTTTTTTATGGAAGGAAAGCAAGTGGTGGAGAAAAATTATAGATAATACCTGTTAAACAAACAGGGTCCTAAAGTGATTGTAAATAAAGGTAATAAAAAAAGCTCTGTAGTATAAACTAAAGAGCTAATATTCTGGTGCCGCTGGTGGGATTCGAACCCACATGGTTTCCCGTACGATTTTGAGTCGTATACGTATGCCAGTTCCGTCACAGCGGCTTATTCACAAGAAATATATTAACACATAGAAGATGAAAATGCAATGTTTTTTTAATATCTGCTTTAATTATATCATAGAATATTTTACTCTTCGGACAATATATAATGAAAGGGGAATATATTTCTGATATAATAGGGAATATAGTTCTAAATAATAGACGGAAGTTTGGAGTGGTTAGATGAAAAAAGAAAACATTATGATAATAGATGGCAGTTCATTGTTGCATAGAGCATTTTATGCATTACCATTATTAACAACCAAAAGGGGTCTATACACAAATGGTGTGTATGGATTTTTAACCATGCTTTATAAAATTAAAGATGAGTATAATCCAAGTTATATATGTGTAGCCTTTGATAAAAAAGGCCCAACTTTTAGGCACAAAGAATATGAACAGTATAAAGGGACAAGACAGTCTACACCATCTGAGTTAGCACAACAATTTCCAATAATAAAGGAAATATTATCATACATGAACATTACTACTATTGAAATGTCTCAGTTTGAAGCTGATGATATAGCAGGTACTCTAGCTAAAGCCGGAGAAGAAAATTCGTTAGAGGTAATACTAGTAACTGGGGATAAGGATTACTTACAGCTTGCTACTGATAATTCTAAAGTACTATTAACTAAGAAGGGGATTACTGATTTAGAAATTTATGACAAAGATAGGATAATTCAAGATTATGGAATTGAACCTAAACAGTTAATAGATTTAAAAGGCCTTATGGGAGATAAATCAGATAATATTCCCGGTGTTCCAGGTATAGGTGAAAAAACCGGATTGAAACTTATTAAAGAATACGGAACAATAGAAAATATCTATAAGAATATAGACAATATAAGAGGTAAAAAGTTAAAAGAAAATCTCCTTGAAAATGAAAGCATAGCTTATATGAGCAGAAAGCTTGGGGAAATAATTACAAATGTTCCTTTAGACCATAAGTTTGAAGAACTAAGGGTTAAGGAACCGAATTGGGAAGAGTTAAAATCATTATATGATGACCTTGAATTCAAGAGTTTGTTAAATAAAATTCCTGAAGAGCATTCAGGAAGAATAGAAGAAGAAATTAAAGAGTTTAAAATAAAAGAAATATATGAGTCAGATTTTGACTGCTTAATTGATGAGATGAAATCAAATAGGATATTTGCTTTTAAGTTTGTGATTGATGAGTCCAATTATATTGAGAATGAGATAATTGGAATTGGAATTAAGACATCCAAAGATCTTACATATTATATAAATTTCCAAGAAGGATATGAAAAATTTGCAGTTGCTTTTAAACCAGTTTTTGAAGACAAAAGCATAGGAAAGATTGGTCATAATTTAAAAATTGATTTAGTACAATTATTAAGAATGGGTATTGAGATTGAAACTTATACATTTGATTCCATGATTGCACAATATCTAATAAATCCTAGCCAATCAGATTATTCAATAAACAAAATAAGTGAAGAATATCTTNGCTACTATGGAGTTGATAAAGAAGAATTATTAGGTAAAGGTAAAAAGGCTAAAAGCTTTATGGACATTAGTAAAGAAAGCATAATGAATCACATTGCTTATTGCCTGGAGGCAGTATTTAAGCTAGAACCTATAATGTCAAAGATAATTAATTCACAAGGGATGGAAAAGCTTTATTCGGAAATAGAATTACCTTTAATTCAGGTCTTGGCTAATATGGAGTTTTTAGGATTTAAAATAGATGCAAGTGAGCTTGAAAGACTTGGCGCTGAATATGATGGAGAGATAAATGACCTGACTTCTACAATATATGAACTTGCTGGTGAGGAATTCAATATAAATTCTCCAAAACAAATTGGAGAGATTTTATTTGAAAAACTAGCTTTACCTGTTATTAAGAAAACTAAAACTGGATATTCTACAGATGTTGAAGTTCTAGAAAAGTTAGAAAATAATCATCCTATAGCGAGTAAAATCCTAAGATACAGACAGATTGTAAAGTTAAAGTCTACGTATATAGATGGTTTATTAAATTTAATTAATAAAGATACAAATAGAATTCATTCAAGTTTCAATCAGACGGTAGCTTCTACAGGTAGAATATCAAGCACTGAACCAAACTTGCAAAATATACCTATTAGAACTGAAGATGGCAGGAAAATTAGAAAAGCATTTGTAGCTGACTTTCCAGAGTATAGCCTTTTAGATGGAGACTATTCGCAAATAGAACTTAGAGTTCTAGCTCATATTTCTAATGATCAAAAATTCATTGAAGCCTTTTTAAAGGGAGAAGATATTCACAAAAAGACTGCATCAGAAGTTTTTCATGTAGATCTTGAAGATGTAACTCCTGACCTAAGATATAGGGCTAAAGCAGTTAACTTTGGAATTGTATATGGTATATCGGATTATGGATTAGCAAGGGATTTAAATATTTCAAGAAAAGAAGCTAAAGAATATATGGATAACTATTTTAACAAATTTAACTTGGTTAGGAAGTATATGGATGATATTGTTGAAAAAGGTAAGGAAGAAGGCTATGTGGAAACTATTTTAAATAGAAGACGATATATACCAGAACTAAAAGCAAAGAACTTTAATGTTAGATCTTTTGGTGAACGTGTAGCTATGAATACTCCAATACAAGGAAGCGCTGCTGACATTATAAAATTGGCTATGGTGAAAGTATATAAAGAATTAAAGAACAGAAAATTAAAGTCTAGACTAATACTAACTGTTCATGATGAATTAATCTTCGAAGTTCATAGAAATGAAATAGATGAAGTTGAGAAGCTGGTAAAAAATATTATGGAGAACTCAATAGAGTTGAAAGTACCATTAAAGGTTGATTTTGCAATAGGGGATAGTTGGTATGACACGAAATAGATGTACTATAATAGGAATTACAGGTGGAATTGCAACAGGAAAGTCAACACTAACCAATCTACTAAGAAAAAGAGGATATAAGGTAATAGATGCAGATAGTATTTCAAAGGAAGTCACACAAATTGGCAAACCAAGCTATTATGAAATAATTGATTGTTTTGGACATGAAATACTACTAGAAGATAATAGTATAAATAGAAAAAAATTAGCTAGGCTTATATTTGAAAACTCAAATCTAAGAAAAAAGTTAAACAATATAGTTCATCCTAGAGTTTTTGAAGAAATACAGGCTAGAATCCATAGAAATTGTAAAGACAATGAGATAATTTATGTTGAAATACCACTTCTATTTGAGACGATAGAAAGAGCAATTTTATATGGCCTAGAATTTAATGAAATTTGGGTGGTTTATGCGGACTATGATACCCAACTTGAGAGACTAATGAACAGAGATAATATAAGCGAGGATGAAGCAATATTAAAGATAAAATCACAGATGGATTTAGATGAAAAAGCAAAGATTGCTAATAGGGTAATATATAATAATGGAAACACTGATGAAATGGAAAGAAATTTAGAACTAATACTATCTAATTTGGAGCCATAATGGGGGTATCACTTTTTGTGTTTAT
>JGI24712J26585_10004487_pt1 | contig 10610 bp, 8 predicted proteins | sample BioPla3DNA2_FD_26585 | JGI IMG/M metagenome (IMG submission 26585)
CGGCCTTGTCCTGGTTCGCTTTCCAAAAAAAATTACCGGAAAGCGGTTGGAGGTAAATCAGCAACAGCAACAGTTACAGCCCCGGCAACAGCAATTGCAGTCTCAACAACAACCGCAACAGTATCAGTTCCAGCAACACCGGCAACTTCAACAACAGCAACAGCAGCAACAATATCATCAACAGCCGCAACAACAACAGCAATCGCAGCAGCTGCCGCAGCAAAATTTTGGCGCCCCTTCACCGGATTCTCCTTTAGGCAAAGAATAGCGCCCGGGATTTTAGAAATTCAAATTTCTGCTTTTTTATCTGTTTAGAAAAGGAAATGGTTTTCTCCCTGTTGAATAGTTCAGATAGTAGAAGAGCCGGATAACCCGCAAACAAGCAGGCTGAACCCTTCAGCATACTTTTCTTGAAGGTGACTTTCCGATGTGATTTGCCCGGGGAACTTCCATCTGTGGGTGCTGCAATTACAGCTGCCGGTGAAGAAATTATTCCAGGGAGGTAAGAATAATGTTATCAAATGTTAAAGTAACAACGCTTTGTGAAAACAGTGCTCCTGCACCCAGCCGCGGGGTAATGGGGGAACACGGAATGAGCATGTTGCTGGAAGCAGGCGGCAAAAGGATTCTATTTGATACCGGCGGAGGCCTGAGCTTGCTACATAATGCCCGCAGATTGAATGTGGATCTCGGGGGATTGGACGGGCTGGTATTAAGTCACGGGCACTATGATCATACAGGTGGCCTGAAGTATCTTTTGGAACAGGTTGGTTCCCTTTCTATTTACGCGCATCCCGATGTTTTTGCCGATAAATACCACCTGCTTAAAGACGAAGAGCCAAGAAGAATCGGTATTCCCTGGCCAAAGGAAGAACTTGAGCACCTCGGTGCAAGATTTTCCCTATCCAGAGGTTCGGTAAAACTTGGTGAAGAGATCATTCTTACGGGCGAAATTCCGCGGAGAGAGAGCCGTGAGGAAAATACAGCGACCGATCTGTATTATAAAAAACCCGACGGTAGTTTTGCGCCGGATTTGCTTGCTGATGACCAGGCGGTTATTGTTGAGAGCACTGCAGGAACCATTGTCCTTCTCGGCTGTGCCCACTCAGGTTTAATCAATACACTGCGTTATGTCTGCGATCTTACCGGAAAAAAACAAATATATGCCTGTATCGGGGGGACTCACTTGATGAATGCCTCTAATGAGCGGCTGGAATATACTATTGAAGCGCTGAGAGAATTTGACCTTCAACAGGTTGCACCCTGCCACTGTACGGGCCCCAAGGGTAGCTTGATGCTATTTCAGGCTTTTGGTGATCGTTTCGCCCATAATCCTGCAGGCACTGTCTTTAATTTTGGCTAGCAGCGGTTAATTCTTTTCTTTTAAATAGTAACGCAGTGCTCTGGGGGTGATTCCTAAAAGAGCGGCGGCTTTCACCTGGCTGCCAAACGTTAAATCCAGGGCGTTGCCGATAATTCTTTTGATGGTGTTATCAGTCCAGCATTTGAGATCTTCCTGCAGTAAATTTAAATTGATTCCATTTTTGATCTCCAAATTGTCCAGCAGGGTCTTATCAAATTCCTCCAGCAGTTCAGAGAGCTTCTCCCTTTGCGGATGGGCAAGGAATAGCTTTGAATAACCGGCTGCTTCTTGGCCTTCCTTATCCTTGTCTTTGTCCCGGTCTTGATTATTATCGGGCAGGGCTTCCCGTGTATTTTCCGGGATGGCGGCGGTCCCGGGACCTTCTCCCCTGGATTTCTGCTGTATTTTAGTTGGAAGATCTGCCGGAGTAATGATCGGCCCGTTGCAGAGCAGGGTTGCCTGAGCTACCGTATTTGCTAACTCTCTGATGTTTCCCGGCCAGGGATAATTCTTCATTAATTCCAAAGCCTCAGCGTTTATCCTTTTGGGCTGGGTTTTTTTATCCTTCATTTCCTTTTCAAGAAAAAAGTTGATAAAAAGTGGAATGTCTTCCGCCCGTTCGCGTAAGGGCGGGATATATAATGAGGCCACGTCGAGGCGGTAAAATAGATCTTCCCTGAATTGATTATCGTTAACCTTTGCCTGTAAGTTGGCATTTGTGGCTGCGATTACTCTTACATCGGCTTTGCAGAGCTCTTCCCCGCCTACTCTTAAAAATTCACCCGTTTCCAGGATGCGCAGCAGTTTCACCTGAATTGCCGGGCTTGCCGAATCTATTTCGTCCAGAAANAGGGTTCCCCTGTGGGCAAGTTCGAAGATACCTTTTTTCCTGACGGAGGCTCCCGTAAAGGCCCCTTTTTCGTGACCGAACAGTTCACTTTCCAGCAGGTTTTCGGTAAAAGCCCCGCAGTTAAAGGCCATAAAAGGGCGATCGCTGCGATGGCTGACGGAATGAATATATCTGGCGAGCACTTCTTTCCCCGTTCCGGTTTCCCCATGAATTAAAACAGTAATATTTTTTTTAGCTATTTTTTCCGCTGCCGCTATCAGGTTTAGCATCTTTAGATTTTGACCGACAACAAAACCATATTCCTCTTGATACCTTTTGATATACTCCAGGTTGGCTCTAACATTTAACGCTTTCTCCAGCAGATTTTCCATCTCTTCAATATCGACAAAGGGTTTTTCTACGTAATCAAACGCCCCCAGCTGAATAGCCTCTACTGCCGACTTTACGGTAGAGTAGCCTGTAATAATGATTACCTCACATTTTGGCTGCTTTTCTTTGATTATTTTTAGTATACTCAGCCCGTCGTTGTCAGGCAGCTTGAGATCTACCAGGGCAGCATTGAATTGTAACGAGTCAATTTTTGCCAGGGCTTCTTTCCCCGTATTTGCCGTTTCCACTTCATAGCCCTTGTTTTTTAGCAGGTAGGAAAAAAAGTTACAGACCTCCTGTTCGTCGTCAACGATTAAAAAGCGTGCTTTTGTCAGCATGAACACCTACCTCCGGAGACGTTTTCTATGCTTTTTTGTTGTATTATGAGCAAATCTTGTAGTTTTTTGAAATTCTTAAGGCTACTTAATCTTTTTCACCGGGATTTTCACTCTCTTTATCGGGGTTATATTTCTTGATCGGAAGAATTAAACTGAAAATACTCCCCTTGCCGGGAACGCTCTCCACATCGATGAATCCTCCGTGGGATTGGGCAGTGCCCAGGCTTACCGAAAGCCCCAGGCCGGTTCCTTTGCCGACTTTTTTTGAGGTGTAAAAGGGGTTAAAAATTTGTGAGATTTTTTTCTGGTCAATTCCGCAGCCGTTATCGGCGATATCTACCGCCACAAATTTATCCGGCTTTATTCTGGTGCTAATGATTATTTCCCCTTTTTCCTGCTCACCGTCTATCAGTTGTTTTTGTTCTATGGCATCTTTGGCATTAAGCAGCAGGTTGATAATGATCTGTTCCAGCCCCTGTGCATTGCCCAGGATCATTAAAGGCGACTCGTCAAGGTTCTTCACGAGATTGATTTTACTTTTTTCTATCTGGTAAGCAGCCAGGTTGAGAGCTTTTTCCACCACCTGGTTCAAATTTATTTCCTCAAAAGTTAATTCATCCTGGCGGGAAAAGGTTAAAAGGTTTTGGATGATTCTCTGGCAGCGTACCCCGCAGAGCTGGATATCTTTAATCAGCTGGTAATGCGGGCTATCGGGAGGGGTCTCCCTGAGCAGCAACTGGGAATCGCCCACGATGGCTGTTAGAGGGCTGTTGAGTTCGTGCGCCACCCCTGCGGACATCTCTCCCAGGGAAACAAATTTAATCGAGTCTACAATACTTGTAACATCTTTTGCATAGTACGTTACTCCATAGGGTTCTTCGTTTTCCATATAAGCGGGATAGGCAAAGATATCGAGCACCCGGTTATAGCGGGTCCGGTTTTGAAGGTAGGCAGTCTTTTTACTCCTTAAGACTTGATCGGCCAGGCAGGGATTACATTTGGATTCGCGGCCATATAAGAGATGGTAGCATTTTTTCCCGAGTATTTCCTTTTCCTTCAAGGTAAAAAAGTCTATCGCAGCCTTGTTAACCCTTTGTATTTCGTAATTAAGATTAATAAAGAGCAATAGGTCCGTTACCGCTGAAAAAGTAATCTCCCACTCCTGTTTATGTTGCCAGACTTCGTTATACAGGCGGACGTTTTCCAGGCAGACGGCGAGTTGATCGGCCACCTGCTGCAAAAAAAGCTGGTCGTTCTCGCTGAATGGCTTTCTGCTTGCCGCTTCCAATACGCCGATGACTTCTTCATTTACCAGCAGGGGAATAAGAATTTTCGAAGTGATCCCCTGCTTAATAAACTTTATATCCTCTGGAAAGGAGCAGCCCTTTGAAGAGAGGTTGTTATGTAAGAGCGGTTTTTTTTCGTGGAGCACGTACCAGAGGGCTGCATCTGTTTCGCTGTCGTTTTTAGAAGACTTCTCCAGCTGGCTGAACTGTAAGTAGGATTCGGAAATCTTATGGCTGTTTCCTGTAAAGAATACTATGCGCTTGATAAGATCGCCCTTCATAACTACATAAAGGCTGAGAATATTGAAATAAACCAGTGTTTGCAATTTGGGCATAATGTTTTCGATTATCTCCTGATAAGACATGTTTATGCCCATATTTTTAGCCAGTTGATTAATGATCTCCAGTTGAATATTCCTTTTTGATAGCTCGCTCACTTTCTTCTTTAATTCAACATAATAAGACTTTTTGGAGCTGTGTATTCCTGTGAGTTTTTCAATGAGCATATTTTTATTATTGATAACCATTGGTATCTCCCCCTTAAAAATGCTGAAATTTATTTAGAGAGCTGAATAGAATATTTCATTTATATCTTCAACATCAGCGTCTCGGGGATTGGTAATGAAACAGGCATCCTTAATTGCATTTTGACTGAGCTCGGGAATCAGCTCTTCAGGCAAACCGAGTTCCGATAGACCCGATGGAATTTTGACATCTGCGGCAAGCGTTTGCACCATTTCAATTGCTTTTTCGGCAGCTTCGCGCGTGGTCAGATTTTCTACCTTTGCTCCCATGGCCCTGGCTATTTCAACATATTTATCCATGGAGGAGATAAGGTTAAAGCGCATTACATAAGGCAGCAGGATGGAACTGATCTCGCCNATAGGCAGGTCCAGCAATCCTCCAACCTGGTGGGTCATGGCGTGTACCAGGCCGAGAATTGCATTGGAGAAGGCCAGGCCCGCTTGAAGGCTGGCCTGAGCCATGGCTACCTTTGCTTCTTCGTTGACCTGGCTGGCAACCGAAGCCCTCAGGTTGGAGGAGATCAGTTTAATGGCATGCAAAGCGTGAACATTTGTCAGGTCGGTGGCCGCCAGGGAAACGAATGCCTCGATAGCGTGGCTTAAGGCTTCCATACCGGTGTGCCTGGTTAGTTTGCTGTTGACGGTAGAGAGTATCAGCGGATCGGATATGGCGATATCCGGAACAAGCGATTTAGAGATGATGGTCATCTTTATTTTTCGCTTGCTGTCGGCAATAATCGAGAATTGGGAAACCTCCGAACCGGACCCTGCGGTTGAAGGTACAACGATTAGCGGCGGAAGAGGGCTGTGGATAAGATCAATGCCCTCATAATCCTGAATTTTACCTTTATTTGTCGTCAGGGTGGCCACCGCCTTGGCCGCATCAATGGCGCTCCCCCCGCCAATAGCCAGGACTGCGTCACAACCTGTGTCCAGGTACAGTAAAGCTCCTTCTTCTACTTCAAAGTCCCTGGGGTTTGCGGAGAAATCGGACCAGATTTGGTATTCCAGGCCGATATTTTTAATAAAAGGGAGAGCCTTTTCTATCCACCCGTACTGGATTACTCCCTTGTCNGCAACGAGGAAAACGCGGGAAGCGCCCAGCCGGAGACAACATTCGCCTATTTGGTTGAGAGAGCCTTTCCCGAAAATTATTTCCGGGGTGACGAACTTACTTATATGCATATTTCTCACCTTTTAAAGGAAGTTTCAATTAGGAAGTTTTCAATTAAATACTATTAATTACCCTTAATTCCCGGGCAAAGCAATTTCAAGCATCCTGCTGAAAGGGGAGTTTGATAAGTGTCCCGGGGTTGTGCAACTCTACCCTGTAACTTGTATTTCTTTAACAATCGACAAAATTCCTCTTTGTAATACTTTGAATATATAACTTTTTAAAGAAAATAAAAGAAAAGAAAAAATCAGCCCCGCCAGGAATTGGTCCGGGGCTGAAAATAACTGCGTATCTTGCTAATTTGTATGCCTTGAAACGTCATAAAGTTTAGTCTGAATTTTTGTGCTTTAATGTAGGAGCGAATTCCTTTTCAATGGGAATGTCTTTCTGCTCTTGATTGCTGTCGGTATCGTCAATGATCTCCGGTAATGCACTGTAACCCACATTTGTTTCCATTATCTTTTTGCAGATAGCCCTTTGCTCTTCGGTGCAACCAAGGCCTTCCGCATAATCCTTGCTAAACTCTTTGGAAAAAGCACCGGCGCTGCAAAACATGGTCCAACCGTTCAGGCCCTGGTATTCCTTCCAATAATGGCACTTGACCATCTTTTCCATTTTCTTTACTCCTTTCTTTTTATTCGTATTACTTCTTACTTCGTATCAGCCGTCCCCGCCAGCTTCTGGATTGAGGGGCGGAGATAAGCGTTCCAGTAGATAATTGCTACGAAAAGGATACCTCCGACCATGTTGCCGATTGTGACAGGGATTAAATTATTCAAAATAAAACCCGACCAGTTGAGGCTTTGGCTGACACCCGATGCAAGGAGCGGTTGAAGAACTGCCTGGTTTTTAAGGAAAATGCCCATCGGGATAAAATACATATTTGCGATGGAGTGCTCAAGTCCGATAGCCACAAAAGCTGTGACAGGTAACATGATGCCAAGTATTTTACTGATGGCATCCTTTCCGGCCAGTGAGAGCCAAACAGCCATGCAGACGAGCCAGTTGCAGAAGATGCCGCGAACGAAAGCTTCTCCCCAGGGAAGTGATGCCTTGGCGCTGGCCGTGTTAATTGCTTTAATAGCTATGGAGCAGTCGTTGGCTTTCCAGATACCTGAGTAAAGAAAAAGGATTGCGATGAGAATAGAGCCGATAAAATTGAAAAGGTAAACCCAACCCCAGTTATTAAGAACCTGTTTAAGTGTTACTTTCTTATCTAAAAGTCCCGTAACCATAAGATTATTGCCTGTAAAAAGCTCTGCGCCCCCCATGATGACAAGAACAAGGCCGAGTGAGAAGGTTGCCCCTCCTACAAGGCGGGAAAGGCCGTCGCCGATGTAGGCGGCAAGATCGTTGGTTACCACTGTGGAAAGCACCGCCCCCATGGCGATGTATGCTCCGGCTAATAGTGCAAGTAGCTGAAGTGCCGGTGAATTGGTGGCTGCTTTTTTTTCTGCGAGACCAACGGCATTTTTAGCTACAATAGGTGGCGGATCGCAGACTACCGGGGGTGCCGGTGGCTCAGGTACTGCTCCTGTACCGATATTCAGTTCCATTGTTCCAAGGCATTCTTTTCTTTTTTCCGGGGTGCAGCCGATCTGTGCTAAGAAAGCCGGATTTACAGGCTTGTTGAAGGCTGCAAGATCACAGTACGAAATAGAACCTCCTATTGAATCATAATCCTTCCAGAATGGGCAGCGGTTAGGCATTTTAAAAGCCCCCTTTCTTTATATTGTTTTTTGATGTTCAACTATATCTATTGCAAGGTTTGTGCCAGGTTTTCAGGAAAGGTGTAAAATTTGTCCTTTTTATTTTTAGCTTGTTTTTTAGCGGTTTTTTGTTAAATATGCGAAATAAATGGATAAAATGGGCGGCGGGGTTTCCCTCCTTCCTGACGGCGCTGCCGAATTTTGTTGAATAAGTTACGTAAACACGTAAGAAGAAGTATCCTTTTGCGGGAGCGTACGGGGGTGTGGAGCGTGCCGGAGGTTTTAACCGGTTGGAAAAGGAATGCCATATAATGCCCATATAATGAGAGTTCCCTGGATGAGCAGGCAAGAGATGCTCAGGCAAGGGATAATCAGCGAGTGAAAATCTGACTTGTTCTCCGGTATGCGGAATAATTTCTGCCTGATTTTTCTACTTGAACTGCGGGTTAAAAAAAAATATGCTTAAAGTGAAACAAACCTCTTTCCGTTAGGCAACAATCAGTATTCCGGATATTTAAGCCGGACTTAAATTCTTCGCACCGGTGGGGGCACTTACGACATGCCGGCATTCCGGATATTTGGGCAGGCCGGACCCGGGTTAATCCAGTAAAAGGGGGAGTATTTTATGAACGCCATGTTTCCCAACGCCAGGTTCTCCAAAACACCAAACAAAGGAGGAAGAAAAAGAAAGAGCAGTAAAGAGCTTGTCAACAAGCTGTATAGAGCCCTTCTTTTGTTGGCAATAGTAGCATTTGGCGTGATCGGGGCAGGGACCTTTACCGTCGTCTACTCTTTTGTTAATGACGCGCCGGACCTGCGCACATTAAAAACGCTGACCCCTGCAGCGTCGCGTATCTATGACCGTTTTGACAATGAGATCGCGGTTTTTTACGGCCTGGAAAACCGAATTGAAAAACCCTTGGATCAGATTTCTCCGCATATTCAAAAGGCTTTTATTGCGATAGAGGACGAAAGGTTTTATAAACATCGGGGTTTGGACCTGATGGGATTAGGGCGGGCTTTTATTACCAACCTGCGCCAGGGAGACTGGACCGGGCAGGGGGGCAGCACCATTACGCAGCAGCTGGTAAAGAACACTCTCCTTTCCCAGGAGAAGACCTATGCCAGAAAATTAAAAGAGGCGTGGCTGGCGATTAAAATGGAGCGGCAGTATACAAAGAATGAGATATTGGAGATGTATTTAAACCAGATTTATTTTGCTCATGGAGCTTACGGTGTAGAGGCCGCGGCGCGGATATATTTCGATAAAAGTGCAGCGGAGCTTACATGCGGTGAGGCGGCTCTGCTGGCGGGAATTCCCCGTTCTCCAAATTATTATTCACCCTATAATAATTTTGAAGCTGCTTTGCAGAGACAGTCTTTGGTGTTGGAAAAGATGTTCGAGCAGGGTTATATCAGTGAAGACCAGCTGAAAGAGGCCAGAGAAGAGCGGATAACGCTGGCCGGCCTCCCCGACAGAGAGTATCCTTTCCCCTATTTTATGGATTATGTTTTGCATAACGAACTGATCAAAATACTAACCGGGCTACCGGGGTTTGACAGCAGGGCAGATGCTTACGAGGCAATTTACAGCGGGGGTTTAAAGATTTATACCACCCTGGATCCGGACGCTCAGTCCCATACCGAGGAGGTTCTCAATGATGAGAGCCTTTACCGCCGGAGCGCCAGGGTTGATATGGGACGAATGAAACAACTGCTGGATAATGGAGATTACACCGGTTACCCGGAGGAAGCTCTTGATGCGGGCGGGATTCCCCAGCCCCAGGCTGCTGTCGTAGTGGCGGAGCCTGCAACGGGTGAAGTTCTGGCCCTGGTGGGGGGAAGGGAATACGGCGAAGGCAACCAGGGCCTCCGTTACCTGAGCCCCAGACAGCCGGGCTCGGCCATGAAGCCCATTGCCGTATATGCCCCGGCTATGGAGGAGGGGCTGATCACGCCCGGATCCATTATCGATGATTCCCCCGTGGCCTGGGGGGACTGGACACCGGAGAACTTTGGCGGAGATTTTATGGGGCTGGTTACGGTAAGGGAAGCGCTGGTGAGGTCGCTCAATGTCCCGGCGGTGAAGGCATTCGCGCGTTTGACACCGGAAACAGGTCTGGAGTATGCGCAGAAGATGGGGATTACTACTATACATCCAGATGATTACAACCTGGCGGCATCGCTGGGCGGGCTGACCTGGGGAACAACGGTCTTTGATATGGCGCAGGCTTACTGTGTTTTGGCCAACGAAGGGAAAAAGGCAGACCTGCATGCGGTAAAAAGGATTGAGGATAGAAACGGCCACGTACTCTATGAACATAGCTCCCAAGCTGAGCAAGTTATCAGTCCGCAAACTGCATTTCTGGTTACGGATATGCTCAAAGATGTGGTGCAAAGGGGAACAGCATCGAATTTAAACATCGTGCAGCCGCTTGCGGCAAAAACGGGGACAACCAGTGAAAACCGAGATGCTTATTTGGTCGCTTATACCCCCGATATCGTTGTGTCGTTCTGGATGGGCCACGATATACAGACGCTGGGAAGAATTGATGGGGGCAGCGGTGAGGCTGTACCATTTATGAACGCTATTCTTTCTCAGGTTTTGAAGGACGTTCCCCCTCATGATTTCAGCGTGCCGCTGGGTATCACAGGCCCTGTCAGCATCTGCAGCAAATCCGGATTGAGGCCGGGACCTCACTGTCCCGATGAAGATATTGTAGAAGAAATATTTCCTGCTGGAAAAGCCCCCGGCAGGAGATGCGATCTGCATATCGAACTGGAAATTTGCACCCGCAGCGGGCTTCTGGCAAGTCATAACTGCCCGCCCTGGGGAAGGGTAAGAAGGACTTTTTTGTTGCGTCCTGAGTATGAGCTCACGGACAAGCGCTGGGGAAAAACAGGGAGGGGGCCGGAGGACGCCGCCTTACTTCCACCTTCACGCTATTGTATATTACACACCTGGTAGCAAAAACGGGGACGGTTCTTGTTCTTGCT
>JGI24712J26585_10004490_pt1 | contig 10609 bp, 9 predicted proteins | sample BioPla3DNA2_FD_26585 | JGI IMG/M metagenome (IMG submission 26585)
TACATAAAGGTTTTGCATTAGTTCAGGCCGAACTAAATGAATTGTTTGAAAACTAACTTTTACATACAAGAAGTAGTTTACACAAACTTCTTGACACTATCTACTTCAATGTCGGCTTATTACAATTTCAATTTATTCACTCTTTATAAAGGTTTTATATATTTTATCCATTTCCTGAAGGGTATTCTCGATAGCATAGGCTTTAATTTTTTCTTTTACATTCTGCTTCATATTGTCAACTTCTTCAGATTCTATAAGGACTTGTAAAATCGCTTCCTTGGTTTTTTTGATATCTCCTATAGGAACCAGATAGCCTTCCACACCATGGCTTATTAAATCCCGATTTCCCCTAATATCCGTAGCAATAACAGGCAGACCTGCTGCCATAGCTTCCATCATAGCTCTTGGCAATCCTTCCCTTTTAGAAGTCAGGATAAAGGCGTCCCCAGCCCATAAAATCTCCGGGATATCTCTTCTGTATCCAAGGAAATGTATATTGTTTGATAAATGTAGCTCTTCTACATATCTTTTTAATGCTTCTTCCTGCTCTCCTCGCCCTACAAAGAGCATGTGAATGTCAGGGTTGATTTTTACTGCTTCATTCAGTGCATGAATGACTTGCACTTGGTTTTTATTTTTTGTAAACTCCCCAACACAAACCAATATTTTATCCGTCTTTTTAAAGCCCATTTTTTCTTTTTGAGCGGCCTTATCAAAATTCTGTGGCATGAAATAATCTTCTAAATCAAGTCCGACGCCATGCACAAAGAACAAACCCCCTTTTCTTTTAAGCTTAAAACCCTTTGCCCTGTTGTAATCTTCTTCATTAATCGTAATCAGGCCATGGGTCCAACGAGCTGCTATTTTCTCCATAGGATAATAAATAAGCCAATTCAATACAGGTGCACCTTTATAGAAATGAAAACCGTGGGCAGTATATAAAACAGGCTCCGTCTTTGTACTCCTGGCTGCAAGACGGCCTAAAAAAGCAGCTACAGGAGTATGCACATGCACTAAATCAAACTTTTCCCTTAACATCAGCTCTTTCAACTCGAAAAAAGCAGTAAATAATTTTGGTGAATACGGGGATCTGGAAAAATCTACGTTATGGAAAATAACGCCTAATGCTTCTAATTCTTTAACTCTTTCGCCCGATTTTGCTGCGATATGTACCTCTATGCCCTGCTGCTGAAAATATTTTATATAGGGTATATGAAAAGAGGTGAAATGAAAATCCACACTGGCAATGAATAAAACTTTTTTCATAATGCCTCCATTTAAAAATTTATTTATTACCGCTTCATTATACCATAGATTAAATTAGTAAAAAATAATTATCCTAAATAAGACTTTTGGTACTTTTTATTTAAGCAAATCCAATAATATGCTATAATTAGTGTAGAATAATGCAGAAATTTGAGAAATATTATTCTAATTAAGTACTTTTAGTTGAAAAAGGGGATGTCTATGTGGCGTTGTCTAAGAAAAATTAAAAAATACCAACTGCTTATCTTATCCTATCTGCTTTCCATTCTAGTTGCTTTCGTCGTTTACATTAGCGGTGGAACCAGTACTGCATACCCTTATCTTATGAATATACCTATTATTTTAGCCACATTTACCAATGGTAAAAAGAATGGATTGATTCATGCTATGGTCAGTGGATTGCTGCTGGGTCCATATATGCCCCTATTTGTAGACTCCAACACTATGCAAAAACCTCTTAACTGGATTATCAGGTTAGTATTCTATTTATTAATGTCCTTAATCATCGGTTTTCTCTCAGACTATTCAAAAAGAGAATATGAAAGAAAAAACAGTATCACAAAAGAAATCTCAGACTCCCATATGGCAACCATCTACGCCTTGGTAAAATTATCTGAATCCAGAGATGACGAAACAGGAACACATATCGAAAGAGTCTCTTTATTATGCAAACTCCTTACAGAAAAATTGCTTAGCTTACCCAAATACGCTGACTACATAGATGCCCACTTTATTGATAATATGTATAAAGCCAGCGCACTGCATGATATAGGCAAAGTAGGCATTCCAGACAATATTCTTCTAAAACCAGGGAAACTAACTGCTGAAGAATTTGAAGTCATCAAACAGCATACAATAATCGGAGCCAATACTTTATTAGACGTCCAGAAAAAATATCCTAACAATAAATTTTTAGATTTTGGAATAGTGATCTCTTATTATCATCATGAAAAATGGAACGGAAAAGGATATCCCTGCGGTTTATCAAAAGAAGCAATTCCCCTTCCTGCACGGATTATGGCTCTTGTAGACGTATACGATGCACTACGCTCAAAAAGAGTCTACAAAGAAGCCTACAGCCATGAAGAAAGTGTAGAAATCATAAAAGAAGGTAGAGGCACCCATTTTGATCCGGAAATTGTAGACGTATTTTTAGAAAACGAAAAAGAATTTAAAGATGCATTTGAAAGAATATCAATGAATCTTGAGGTCTAAGCCAAAAGCCAAGGAAAACTTCCTTGGCTTTTTAGCGATTCATATTATTTTATTCATATCTATCTATATACTGTTTTATCTTTTCAAGGCTTTCAAATAAATATGGCGTCAGCCTTAAAACCTTTTTATATATCTCCTCAATCGCAGAAGGAATATATTCATGGGCAATGTCGTTTCTAAGTCTTCGAATATCCTTAAAAATTTCTGCAGATGAAATCAGCCCTCTTTTTTCGGCACGATTAATCCTGTCAATAACAGTTCCGGGTAGTTCTAATTCAATTACATCTATTAATCTAAATATCTTTTGTATCAATATATCACTCGTTCTAGCAAAACGGCTGGTTAATGATTCAAATCTATCCAATTCTTCTAAAGTATACTCTTCTTTGATTCCAATATCAGAGCATATATCATAGGAATATTTTAACATATTGACAGAATCCTCTAAAAGCTTCATTTCAATATCTAATAATTGTTTTTCATCATGATTCATAATAGTATGCTCTCCTTTAAAACAATTCTTGTAAATGGATGGGATGTATCTTTTGCAATCAATATGTCAATTTTCTGTTCACCTATTTCATCCCATAAATTATATTTTATTTTAGAAATATCCTCTTGATTTAACTTATTAGAAAAAATCAATAAATCAATATCTCCGCCTCGCTTATTATCATCCACCCTGGAACCAAAGAGGTATATTTTAGCTTCTGAATCCAATGAATGTATTACCTTTTTAATAGCCGTAACTTCATTTGCCGTTAACCTCAATATAATCACCTTCTAAAATTATATTCCAAAACTTCTATAATTCTCATATTATATTTTTCAATAATAATGATGTAAAACATACTTAGCTGTATAACTTACCATATTCTTTGATTTTTTCCAAAATCATTTCTCTTTCTTCATTTAAAATGGCATACTCTTTAAAAGCCATCATGTCATAGTTTGCCATCTCTATTTCATCTTCACAATATAGCACTTCTTTTGTACCAACAATCTGTGCCGCAAAAACCGTACTAATCTCCTTTAAATCTACAATCTGTACATCTCTTTTCACTTCAAAAGAAAGATGATTCGCGCATATAAAAAGGTCGTATGAATTAATTGGAACTATGGTACGTAGGCACAACTGCTTGCAGAGCTCTAATTATTTCCTTATCATCTTTATCTAATACTTCTTCTAGCATTCGAATCTTTTCTTCTAATTCTTGTATTGTTATCTTCATTGGCCTTGCAACATATATCTTCTGGTATTTTGTATTATTGAGTCCTTCTTCTGCCATCAGAAGCTCTTCATAAAGTTTCTCCCCTGGTCTGAGTCCGGTATATTCTATTTTTATGTCTTCATCTGGTTTAAATCCTGATAAACGAATCAAATCCCTTGCCAGCTTATCAATTTTAACTGGTTCTCCCATATCCAATACAAAAATTTCTCCCCCCTTAGCCATAGCTCCTGCTTGGATAACTAACTGTGCTGCTTCAGGGATAAGCATAAAATAACGTATAATATCCGGATGGGTAACCGTAACAGGTCCTCCCTGCTCTATTTGCTTTTTAAACAGAGGGATTACACTGCCGCTGCTTCCTAAAACATTACCAAAACGCACAGCAACAAATTCCGTATCACTAATTTCATTAATCCCTTGAATAATCATTTCACAAAGTCTCTTGGTTGCTCCCATAACATTGGTGGGATTTACGGCTTTATCCGTAGAAATTAATATAAAGCGTTTTACTTTGGCGTGATCAGCAACTTTAACTAAATTCCATGTACCCAGAACATTGTTTTTTATTGCTTCTCCCGGATTCTTTTCCATCAAGGGAACATGTTTATGGGCAGCTGCATGAAATACTATATCAGGACAATAAGTATTAAAAATTCTCTGAAGTCGGTCTTCTTCCCTGACACTGGCAATAATAGTTTGATATGCAATATGAGGATAGTGGATTTTCCATTCGTTTTCTAAGTTATATAAGTTTTCTTCAGAAATATCTAACATCACTAACAGACTGGGATTAAATTTCCCAATGTTTCTGCAAAGCTCGGAGCCTATAGAACCTCCTGCCCCTGTCACTAAGACAACTTTATTTTCAATATAGCTGGAAACTTCCTCAATGTTTAAGTCCACTGGCTCTCTTCCAAGTAAATCTTCAATATTAACTTGTCTCATTTTTTGGAGCAATATGTCCTGAATATTTCCAGTAAACTCTTTGATTTCATTGATAGACGGAAGAATTTTAATCACACATTGGGTCTTCTTGCACTCATGAATAATTTCAGCTAAATCCTTTTTATTAATGGATGGGATAGCGATTATAATCTCATCAATCTTCTTACCGTATGCTAAAAGAGAAATCATATCCCTATCTCCCAACACAGGAACCCCATTAATCTTTCTCCTTAATTTCTGGGGATCATCATCTACCAAACATATGGGAATACGATTGGATGAAGGATGATTTTTAAAGCTTTGTATCAGGAGTCCTCCTGCTTCTCCTGCTCCAATAATCATAACTCTCTTTCTTTTTCTTTTTGCAAAAATATTTTCCTGAAAAGTTAATCGATTGTAAATCTGTTTTATAAACCTGGTGCCTCCAATAAACAATAGATCAATCATTGTGGAAATGACATAAATAGAACGCGGCACCTTTAAACTCAAAAAATAAATACCGATAATAATTATTCCATTGGCCATACACACCATAAAAAATAAATTAATAATTTCATCAATACCAGCATATTTCCAAATAGGTTGATATAAACCCATATAATAAAATACAAGTAACTTTACAAATGTCACAAAAACAGCCATTTGAAAATAAACTTTAAGATAATCTATAGGCATTCTACGACCGAAACGCAGGTAATACGCAATAACAATAGACAAATTAATCAAAATAATATCTATACTAAAAATCCCTATTTTTCTTATGTTGTGTTTCATATTTTCTCCACCATTCATCATTTTCGTTAGCCATTACTATTATATCAAATAATCAAATTTAAAAATACCCTTTCATACTTATTTAAAGCATGAAAAGGGTATTGATTATAATAAATCATTTCTATTTTTAGCCTTTAACTCATCTACTATCAGCTTAACATCCTGTGCCCTATCTTTTGGGCAAACCAAAGTAGCATCAGAGGTGTGAACAATAATAAGATTATCTACTCCTAAAGCAGCAATCAAGTGCTCTTTTCCATAGGCGATGGTATGCGTTGTATCTATATGAACATGGTCACCTATAATAATATTACCCCTCTCATCTGCTTCATAAATGCTCCCAAGGCTATCCCAGCTGCCCACATCATTCCATCCAAAATCTCCGGGAATAACAAGCACTTCATTACTTCTTTCCATAATTCCATAGTCTATCGATATACTTTGCATCTGAGGATAAATATCATCAAGAGCCTTAGCTTCTTCCTCTGTGTCTATATATGGCTCTAATTCTAACAGTTTATCATAGAGCTTGGGCAAAAATCTCTTAATATTATCTAAAATAGTAGACACCTTCCATACAAACATTCCACTATTCCATAAGAACTTACCACTTTCTAAATATTCCCTGGCCTTTTGAATGTTTGGCTTTTCTACAAACTCTTCAACTTCATAGACATTTGAATCTATTTCTTTTCCCATATGAATATAACCATATCCTGTACAAGGAAAAGTTGGCTTAATGCCAATCGTAATCAGATTATTCGTAGATTCTGCCAATCCAAAACATTTTTCTAACACCTTTACAAACTCTGACTCATTCTTAATGAAGTGATCAGAAGGCAATACGCACATTAATGCATCCTGATCCCTTTTTCTTAACACCATAGCAGCATACCCAATACATGGCGCAGTATTTCTGCCCAACGGTTCCAATAAAATATTTTTCTTAGGAATTGCTTTAATAAGAACCTCTTGCATAATTTCTTCCTGTACTTGATTGGTTACAATTAAAGTTTGATGATAAGGGATTAAAGGCTTAACACGATTAATGGTTTCATTAATCATCACATCGTTGCCACTTAAATTGAGTATCTGTTTTGGAGATGCTTGTCTTGATAAAGGCCAGAAGCGGGTGCCACCGCCACCTGCCATAATAACTGCAAATTTTTTCATATCCTTTCCCTCCTATTTGCTATAAAATAGCTTGTCTTTGTAAAGACAAGCTATTAACAATAAGCTACCATACTATTTTTAGTAAGCATTCTTATTAATAAATCCTTTAAATATCGTCATAAAAATAATTTTTATATCAAACCATAAACTCCAATTTTGAATATAATAATTATCACACTTAATCCTTTCTTCTATTGATGTATCTCCTCGCCATCCATTCACTTGTGCCCATCCTGTAATTCCTGCCTTTGCATAATGTCTAAGCATATACTCTGGAATTTCTTCCTTAAATTTATTTACCCAATAAGGTCTCTCGGGTCGAGGTCCTACAATAGTCATGTCTCCTAACAAAACATTAAAGAACTGAGGTAATTCATCTAAACTAGTTTTACGTATAAATGATCCAAATTTTGTCTTTCTAGGATCATTTTCAGTAGTCCATTGCAATTTTTCTTTATTCGGATCTTCTACTCTCATTGATCTAAATTTCAACATATTAAAGGTCTTATTATTTAACCCCACTCTCTCCTGTTTAAAAAATATAGGACCTGGCGAAGAAAGTTTCACTCCAATAGCAATAAAAATCATAATAGGAGAAGTAATCAAAATAGCCGTAAGTGAAAAAACAATATCAAAAGCCCTTTTAACAGCTCTATTTAAAACTGAGTCTAGAGGTACTCCTCTAATAGTTAATATAGGTAATCCATCTAAGTCTTCTACAGATGTACTAAGTTTCAAAAATTCATAATAACCAGGTATGATCTTTATTCTCACGCCTTCTTTATCACACATTTTCAAAATATCTCTTAAATCCATTGACTCTTCTATATGCAATGCAATAACAACTTCATCAAAGTGGTACTTTTGTTGTAATTCATAAAAATCTTTAAGCGTCCCTAAGACATTTACATTTCTTATTCTCTTTCCCACTGATTCTTTATTGTTAGATAAAACCCCAATTGTTTTATAACCCCAAGAAGAATACTCTTTAATAGTATCTAGGTACATTTCGGCTAATTTCCCTGTACCTATAACTAAAATTTTTCTAACACTCTTCCCCTTAGCATATTCTATATGAAGAATTTTTCTATAGATTCCCCGAAGAATTGTACTATATAAAATATTAAAGATAATAAAGAAGAATAAAATAAATCTTGAAAAAATCCACCCTGTCTTTGCTATGAAAGTAATACTCATAAGTACAACAGCACCTATAATATTCGCAATGAATAATTTTCCGATATGATTAAATACATCAATTTCAATTTCTGCTTTATAAAGTTTAAATATATAATAAATAAAAACAAATAAAGGTATAACTAGTGTAAGTATCTCATAATAATGTCCATGTGCAACCAACGCATAGTCCTTTTCAAAAAAATATGGATTAGTTCTCATCCATACACCAGTAACATCGGCTAAGATAATTGAAATAATATCCAAGCATAATAATATAAATATATGAACTAGTTTCTTTTGTTTAATCATACAATCCCCCGTTTTTTCCTTAACTATTTTTTACTAAATCTTAAAATCTCTTAATTTTTGATTATTATATCATAAGTCAAATTCAATTTTCAACGTCTACACTAAACCATCCTAAATTTATGCCATTTTTCCCATCATTGGTACAAAGTCTATGCGTTTTTCCATCAGATGCCAATTGTTCCCAAAGCCAAAATCCAAAATTAACATTATATTCTCCAGGTAAAAGTTCACGAATATACGTATGAACATAGGTTTCGCCAGGCTCCCAACTTGTAGTAGGAATTTCTAAACCATGGTCTGCGTTAATATATCCATGTTTTAATAACTCTTTAGGAATTGTATTAATATCATCGACATGAATATGCATCCAAAATACATAATCCCACTCCATTTTCTCTAAACACTCAAATGTAAAATCAAACTTTACTTTATTATTTTCCAATTTTGTAATCTTAGTTCCTTTGTATACAACTTTATCTCCTAAGATTACTTGTTCCTCCGTTGGCTGTGTTCCATTTTTAAAAATTCTCCTTTTATCTTTTACTTTCTTCTGTGTCTCTTCATCAACAAGCTTATATTCTCGTTGGTATTTATAAAACAAACTATCTGATAACCATGAATAATCATTTAAAATAGGAATAATTTTATTTGTAGGTGTTATCACTTTTATATCTTTAATTTTTGTAGAGTTTTGTCCTATTAATTCTACGCTAATTTCATTCATATTCTCATTAACATCGAATTCCATATTGCCATAACCTATTGCCTCATCATATTCAACGCTATTTAATAAGCCATCTTTTAAATCATTATTGTAAATTTTTAGCTTCATAGATTCATTATTATTAATATTTTTTGTATTTACATAATACCTTAATATATGAGTCCCTTGCTCCGTAGGCTCATACAAAAGCTTAACAGTTTTATTTGAAATATCTATGGCATCTCCTTTTAACTTTACAGCTGTATCTACAAACAATGAGTATGAAATACCTAAACAAACAATAGTACTAGCTATCACAAGAAAAATCTTTGTTTTACTCCATCTAGTTTTTGTATTAAATAATAAATCATCTTCTAAATCAATTTTATAATTTAAAATTGAAAATAACATACCCACTATAATCCATAATGCTCTTGTATTTTCAAGATTAATAGCTAAAGATTGAACAAATATAGAAATCCATAAACTATATAATAATATTTTTATACTTTTAGATATACTTTTTGCTTTATAAAGCTTATAAAACATAATACAAAACAAACTAATAAAAACTAATAGTCCTACTATACCCATTTCTGCAAAGATTCCTGCTAACGTATTATGAGGTATTAAGTCTTTATAAAAATCCCCTTGAGTATTCCAATCAATGCCTTGAGATATTAAATATGGTTTAGAATTAAGAGAAAAATTTCCTCTACCAACTCCTAATATTGGATGTTCTAGTCCCATATATAAAGCAGATAAACTAAGAGCTTTTCGTGTTTCAAACATTCCAGTTCCTTCCAAAACATCTTGGCTTCTACCAACAAAAGTGCTATAAAAATAGCTATTAAAATAATTTGTATCAATATTAATGACTAATAAACCCAGCACAATTAATAAAGGTATAATAAGCAATACCTTTTTATATAGTCTTTTTATATTACAAAATAAATAAAATATAAAGCCTATGCTAAAACCAATAAGCCCTCCTCTTGAAAAAGTAAATACTATGCATAAAACCGTCATTACCATTGTAATAAAAGAATATATCTTCTCTATTTTTGTACTCATTAGTGTTCTATTATAAAATAATACTATAAAAAAACTAATACTAAGATATAATGCTGCTGCATTTGCATCGGTTAAAGTTCCTAAAAGTCTGCTATCATTTCCTAAAGTGTTATGCCACTTTATTATTTCTATCCCCATCCACGTGCTAATAGTTGAATATAGTCCAACTACTATAAATATCCAAAGACCTGCGATCCAAAATATAATTGTTTTTTTTAAACTTTCGTTATTTTTTTGAGAATTATATCCTACAAAATAGTAACTTGCGATAATGATGATCTTTATACCCTCATTAACAATTCCTATAACACTATTACTTTCAATAACAGGATTATATAATGCAAATATATTAGATAATATTGCAATACATAATAAATGCAAGAACCACCACCAATAAGGAAAGTTCTTCTTTAAATCAAATCTTCTAATATCTATAAAATATAAAATACTTAAAAGAATTACAAAGATATCTGATAATGCTGTATTAAATTTAAACATTCCAAAATAATCAACAATACTCATAACAGGAAAAGTTAAGATAATAGTATAAACTAAATATTGCTTAAACTTATCTATAACCATCTTTTTTCTCCTCTAATCAAATATTCAAAATTAAAATAAAAACACGCCCTATCAAGTGGATTTGTGTCAATAAGGTAGACACAAAAAGTTTAACTTTTGTTTTCTTCCATCAGGCAGCTTCATGAGCAGCCTGTGGTGTTTTGTAATTTATTGCACT